>Ga0207055_1001_pt1 | contig 100328 bp, 91 predicted proteins | sample Alteio_BWMinCont_57_FD_153293 | JGI IMG/M metagenome (GOLD analysis project Ga0207055, IMG submission 153293) | Enriched cells from forest soil in Barre Woods Harvard Forest LTER site, Petersham, Massachusetts, United States -... | ecosystem: Environmental > Terrestrial > Soil > Temperate forest >...
CAATCGAAACAGGCACAATACACTTACCGAAACAATTTTTTTGTGGTCTCTTTAATCCAATTAGAAAATAACCTGCATTCGATTTTACTGCACCATGCGATGACTTCTGATTCTGCCGCGAACTCTATCCACTTAAATCCTCAAGAAAAGAACGATACTATTGCGAAAATTAAGGAATTTAAAACAGCCCTAAGCACATTGGCCGTTTTTACTAACAATATCGCAGCGATGGAATTTGCCAATTCATGCGGACGGCACTTGGAGTTTATTGCAAACCATGGAACAGATGCCGCTTTGATAGAGGCGCTCGCGTTTACCGATTTGTAGCTAATCCAACGAGTTCAATTTTTTTACTGTCCCCTCAATCCACTCTTTTACTTCCGTCAACACTTGATCTGCTGTTTTATTTTTTGTTTCAATGAGCGGGCCAATCACGATTTGAACCGTTCCGGGTTTTTTAATAAATCCTTTTTTCGGCCAAAATCTTCCGGCATTATGTGCGACCGGAATCACAGGATACCCCGTTGCTATAGCTAAACGCGCGCCGCCCGATTTATAGTGACCCACTTTACCGTAGGGAATGCGCGTTCCCTCAGGGAATACCAAAATCCATCGTCCTGCTTCCAGACACGCTTGACCCTGTTTAATGATTTGTTCCATCGCGCTGGATTTTTTGCTGCGATCAATTGCGATAGGATCGACAAGCCCCAATCCCCAACCAAAAAAAGGAACCCATAATAATTCACGTTTCAAAATAATCGCAGAGTGATGAAAAATAGTGGGCAAATAAAATGTTTCCCAGGTCGATTGGTGTTTCGATAAAACAACACCATTACGATCCAAGGGAATATTTTCCAAACCCTCAACTCGATAATCAACCCGACAAATGATTTTTAACAGCTTGAGAATACCGCTCGTAAAAAACATGATCATGGCATAACGATAACGGAAAGGAAAAGGCATCGCTAAAATACAGACAAAACTGTACAGTATCGTGCTCAGAGCCATCATGATTGAAAAAAGCAAAGAACGAACAAACAAATTTATTCGATGCAGAAAAGAATTTTTTTTCATGTTTTAAATACCTTTAATCTAAAATGCGAATTAAGAGCCCTATGCCGTGTCATTCCCGCGAAGGCGGGAATCTATCTAAATGGATTCCCGCCTTCGCGGGAATGACACGTCTAGTACGGTATCGAAAATTTTGCTCTTAATTCGCATTAAATACGCTCGCAATGACAAGGACAGGAACGTATACCACACTCTCACTACGGTGTCATTGCGAGCGCAGCGAAGCAATCCAGGGGAATTGCCATGACATGTCCCCTGGATTGCTTCGCTGCGCTCGCAATGACGCTTTCGTCAAATTTGTACCATGTCCGATAACTCTCGCAGCACAATAAAAAACATACTGTAGTCAATGTTCGTACTGCCATGCAGCAATTCCAACAACTTTTCCCAACGATTTTGAATGAGATGATTTTGAGACAACCAAGTCGCGAGAATTTTTCGTGGATTCGTTTCTTTTTTATTGCTCTGCAATATTACAATAGATAATTTTCTTTGCAAGCTATCCAGTTCATCGCGCAAAGATAAACGCGCCATGGTATTCCAATGCCCTTCTTGCGAATCATTGGCGATCTGATCACGAAACCAAACCAAATTAAACTGGCTGCCCACATCAAAATAAATTTTTGCTGTCTTAACCACATCTAATTTATGTTGTGTTGCAACTTCAATCACATTTAAAGCGGTATACATAGCTCTAGCCGTTGCAATTTTTCGTGCAACATTTTCTTCAATACCCGCCTCCACAAATTGATGGATAATTTTTTCCATATATTCTTTTGTCACACCAACCATCAATGTCGCGACAACATCCTCAAGATGCGTAATCGATTTTGCATAATGATCGATAATTTTTTTCATGTCGCCCTGCATGCGATTTCCACGCAAAAACCAGCGCGTCGAAAGATTCAACAATTGCCTGATATGATGAAATAATTCATATTGCATTTTGATAGAAATTTTAAAATTGAGAGAATCAATCAATTGCTGCAAATGATCTGAATCATAGATGTTAGACGCTATAATATAAGCACGTACAATATCAGGGATGCTTGCGCCTGTCTCTGTTTGCAAACGATAAACAAAAGTGATGCCGACTGAGTTAACAACTCGATTGCTGAGCTGCGTCGCAATAATTTCAAGTCGTAATCGATGTTCTTCCATCGAATTCGCATACAATTTAGTGAGAAGCGATGGAAAAGCAGATTCCAATGCAGTGATATAATAAGGATCATTCAGCATATTTGATTTTAACAATTCATTTTTAATATGAATTTTGGTGTAGGCTAACAAAACCGCAAGCTCTGGTCGTGTTAGTCCTTTTTCAGAAGCTTTTCGTTCCAATAATTTTTTTTCATCCGGCAAAAATTCAACAGCACGATTCAAGTTCACGGAGGTTTCCAATTCTTTCATATAACTCAAATAGAGACCCGTGTAATGCATCACATGCATGGATGAAAAACTCATCACCAATGCTTGGCTATAATTATCATGTAAAACTAATTTAGCCACGTTTGACGTCATTTTTGTGAGTAATTGATTGCGTTTTTTTTCTGTTAAATTGCCTTTTGCAATTTCTTTGTTCAGTAAAATTTTAATATTAACTTCATGGTCTGAACAATCCACGCCAGCCGAATTGTCGATAAAATCCGTATTAATTAATCCATCATTGAGCGCATACTCAATGCGCCCCAGCTGAGTGAATCCTAAATTCCCCCCTTCGCCGACCACCTTGCAACGCAATTCATCGCCATTCACGCGACAAAATTCATTCGTTTTATCTCCCACATCGGCATGTGATTCGGTTGCCGCTTTCACATACGTGCCGATTCCGCCATTAAATAATAAGTCCACGGGCGCTTTTAAAATGGCGCGAATGAGTTCGTTCGGTGCGAGAGAGTTTTCTTCAATGCCTAATATTTTTTTTACTTGGGGCGTAATTGAAATCGATTTAATGGATCGTGCATAAACACCGCCGCCTGCTGAAATTAATTTCGGATTATAATTTTCCCAGGAAGAGGTTGGAAGATTAAATAAACGCACGCGCTCATCGAATGCGCGTTCTGGATGTGGATGGGGATCCAAAAAAATGTGTCGATGATCAAACGCTGCGATTAATTTGATGTGCGGCGTGTACATCATGCCATTACCAAACACATCGCCGCTCATGTCTCCGATCCCAACAACCGTAAAATCCTGTTCTTCAATATTGATATCTAACTCGCGAAAATGCCGTTTGATGGATTCCCATGCGCCGCGCGCGGTAATCCCTATTTTTTTGTGATCGTAACCAGCGGAACCGCCGGAAGCAAACGCGTCGCCTAACCAAAAGTTATATTCTTTTGAAATGCTATTTGCAATATCGGAAAAAGAAGCAGTCCCTTTATCTGCTGCAACAACTAAATAGGGATCATGATCGTCATAACAAATTATTTGTTTGGGAGGAATGACTGTATTCCCTTTTAAATTATCTGTCAGATCCAGCAATCCGCGGATAAATAATTTGTAACAAAAAATAACTTCTTGTTGCAATGTTTCGCGACTCGCTTGCGGTGAAATCGTTTTTAAAACAAAACCGCCTTTGGCTCCCGATGGCACGATAATGGCATTTTTAACTTTTTGTGCTTTCATCAATCCTAAAATTTCTGTGCGAAAATCTTCGAGTCGGTCTGACCAGCGAATTCCACCGCGCGCTACTTTGGCGCTGCGTAAATGAATTCCTTCAAAACGCGGTGAATACACAAAAATTTCGTAGAGCGGCTGGGGAAGCGGTAACTCTGGAATATCCGCTGATTTCAATTTAAACGATAAATATTCTTTGGGATTTCCATCTGAATTGGTTTGAAAATAATTCGTTCGCAAAGTGGCTTTAATCAAATACCAAAAACGCCTGAGAATTCGATCATCGTCTAAACTAGTCACGGCTTCCAAACTATTTTGAATGGTATTTTCCAATGCTTCGATGGTCTTAGCGGTATGCGCTTTTTGGTTAAGCATAAATTTTAAATTAAAAAGAGCCACTAAGTTTTTAATAATCTCAGGATAAGCGGCAGCTGTTTTTTCTATGTAAACCTGACTAAAATGAAATCGTGTTTGATGAAGGTATTTTGCATACGCTCTGATAATGCTCACTTCACGCCAGGAAAGTCCGGCTGCTAAAACTAATTTGTTAAATCCGTCATTTTCGGCAATACCAAAACAGACCTTCGTAAAGGCCTCTTCAAATACGCTTTCCACTTTTGCAAAATCCAGTGGATCTTTTCCAGAATATTCGACACTGAAATCGCTGATCCACACGGTTTTTTTATCAAAAAATACCTCGTAAGGACTTTCGGTGTAAGTGCGCAAGTCCATATTTTCTATCATGGGAAGAACATCCGATAATGGGAGAGGTTTTCCATATTGAAATAATTTAAAATGCAGTGGAAACTCCAATGCAGGATCATGATACAAATCGATGCAAAAAGAATTCTCTGGAGACAGTTTTTCTATTTGAATAAGATCGCTCGCAGCAGATTGAATGCTATTTTGATCGCGATAATTATGGGGATAGGCATCAGCATATTTTGCGAGCTGAGCTCCCTTTTTTGCGCCGCATTTTTTTATTAATGCTTGCTCTAGCTGTTCTTTCCAAGTATGCGCCATTACAATATCCTTTTTTCGTGAGCCAGCTGCCATCTTACAACCATATGAGCGGAGAATGTAGATGCTTGAATCGTTATTTAAACTGTCCGCCAATAAAACATCGGTACGAACAGAAATCGTGGGCGGTATTTCTACCTTCCTGGCCATGTCTTACATCATTTTCGTCAATCCTTCCATTCTGAGTCAGACCGGCATGGATTATGGTGCCGTTTTCGTTGCTACTTGCCTAGCAGCTGCTTTCGGATCTTGTTTGATGGGATTGATAGCAAACTATCCCATCGCGTTGGCACCAGGCATGGGATTAAACGCGTATTTCACTTACAGCGTTGTGTTGGGATTTGGACACAGTTGGCAAGTCGCATTGGGCGCTGTTTTTCTTTCGGGATTAATTTTTCTCTTCTTGAGCGTGTTTTCTCTCAGAGAATACATGATCAATAGTATTCCAAAATCATTAAAAGTGGGAATTGCGGGTGGGATCGGTTTATTTCTTGCGATTATTGGTTTTAAAAGTGCGGGATTAATTACGGCGCATCAAACCACTCTCGTGACAGTCGGTAATTTGCATGATCCTAAAGCGTTGCTTGCGATTGCAGGTTTTTTTCTGATGGTAGGGCTCGATGCATTAGGCGTGACGGGTTCTGTGATCATCAGCATTTTAACAGTGACAGGGATCAGTGTGTTGATGGGTTACAGTCAATTTAAGGGTGTTTTTTCGATGCCGCCCAGTCTCATGCCAACGTTGTTGCAGATGGATATTAAAAGCGCGATGAATCTGGGACTCATCACAATTGTATTTGCTTTTTTGCTCGTCGATTTGTTTGATAACACGGGAACATTGATTGGGATTGCTTATCGCGCTGGATTGATCGACAAAACAGGGAAACTTCCGCGCATTGGTCGTGTCTTGGTGGCAGATAGTTCTGCTGCTATTTTTGGTGCTGTGTTAGGGACTTCGACCACCACCAGTTATGTTGAAAGTTCAGTCGGTGTGAAAGCGGGGGGCCGCACGGGGTTGATGGCCGTCGTGGTCGGATTATTATTTTTGCTCGCCTTATTTTTTGCACCGCTGGCTTCATCAATTCCAAGCTATGCAACTGCTCCTGCTTTGATTTATGTCGCATGCATGATGGCGCGCGCCTTTACAGAAATTGAATGGGAAGATGTGACGGAATACGTTCCAGCCATGATCACGGCGATTGCGATGCCGCTCACTTATTCCATCGCGGAAGGGATTTCGTTTGGGTTTATTTCCTATGCGGCGATTAAATTGTTGAGCGGACGTTTTCGTGATTTGAATTTACCGTTGATTATCTTGGCGCTGGCGTTTGTGGCGAAGTATGTTTTTTTGAAAATTAATTAAATTCAGACAATATCAACCAGTTCACTATAATTTTTTAAAATTTTATCAGATGTGAGCAGTCGAAGAGGTTCACTGATCGCCTGCGCAACAAGCATTCGATCAAACGGATCGCGGTGAATCAGCGGCAGTCGAATTAGAGTTGCAGCTTGTTTTGCCGACAATGGCAATTCAACAAATCCTTCGCTTTCGATCGCTGCAATCAGCTCGTTGATATTCACTTCCAGTTTTCCGAGTTGGATTTTTACTGCTGCCTCCCAGATGGAAACACTGCTGACATAAACAATATCTGCATCAATGATTGTTGTGCGTGCCTGTTTGGATAACAAAGGATCAGCTTTCAACCACCATATGAATACGTGCGTGTCCAACAATATTTGCATTACTTGCCCTCAAATGAATCCAACAAATCATCCGGTAAAGGATCATTAAAATCTTTAGCGATTTTAATCTTGCCCTTCAAAGCTCCAGGTTTTCGTTTGGGTTTAATGGCAGTAATGGGGACTAATTTTGCTGCCGGCTTTCCAGCTTTGGCAATAATAATCTCTTCGCCGTGCATAACTGCATCTACCAGCTTGGAAAAATGCGTTTTTGCTTGGTGAATATTGACAATAGTCATAAAACTCTCGCTATTTTTTATATAACTTAGTCTAGTCTAGTCTGTATGATGCTAAATTGCAATACACAGGACAGGGATATGGACCCATGAGTCCTGCGCGCCATATAGATAATATATTAACCATCTGCTAGCATAGTGAGCCTATTATGTCCATTATGGATCGAAAATATTTATGCCAAGCCCTTTAAAACTTTTATTTTTAGCCGCCGCGAGCATCGGGCAATTTTGCACAGACTCGACTAAAAAAGAATACACGGAAAGCCTAAAAAAACAGAATTGCCAAGATACAAGTATTATCGCGAGTAACAAACCGTCAGATATGCAAGTAGGAATAAAGAACAATGTGGTCGTACCTATTTCTTGTTTATCTAATCAAACAAAATGTAATCTTGATGGCAAAAAGTGGGATAATTATATCGTCACGATGACAGAAAAAATCGAGACGATAATTGAAGCAAGCAGAGAGCAGGCAACAAAAAAAATCCATGCTTGGCAAGTTGCTGAGATCGGTCCTGCATTGAAAAAATTAACCCACTCTCTGACGCCGCATCAACTGAAGGTAGCGCTCACCTTGCTCCGACAACTCTTTGAAATAAAAAATCGCTATGCCGACCGACAAATTGTTATGGATCACAATGCAGGTAACTGTGGCGAACAATCAGCAAAATCTGCTATCAATTTATTACAACAGGCCCAAAAAAATGGCCTTGATTTACGAATACATTCTGTTACATTGCGCAGCTCAACAATGGGCCCGCCGATAAGTGAACATACTTTTTTATTGCTTGATAGTGATACTCGCCCAGTCGAGATAAGCAGGAATCGCGCCGCAACAAGGCGTTATTTAGAGACACTCACGGGAGATATTTGCGACTCATGGAGTAACGGTTTATTCGCCCCATTGCGTGATAACACGAACGGTCTCTATGATTACAGAACCTCTTGGGACTCTGTAGAGGTTAGGCAGATTCATTTTGACTTTGAAAAACTAAAAACTTTACCGACGGCCTTACAACAACTTTTCTGTGATGAACTTGCAAAAATGGACTTATCTCAGGAGCCAAAAAAAATCTGTGATACTCGTCCTTCTTTTAAAAATTAATTAAAAAATAGACTTGGCGATACTCCGAAGGGATTTTTATTGAACTTCTTAATTTAACGGTGGAGTGCTTGCACGGCTTGGGCTCGGGCACCATCTAAAGTTACTCCCGTTTTTTCCTCTATCACATCGAGTATTTTCTGCAAATCGCCATTAGGATTGAATGTTTTGTCAGCAAGTTGTCCTTTCAATGCTGACATGAGTGTATTGACATCCACCACAGGCCCGTTTTTTTTCTTGGCAGCATAGACACTGCTCAAAGCCTTGTACACCGCATCACCATGGTGAGTATTCCATCGCAGGGCTGTAAATCTACTCAAACTTCCTCCGCCTTCCAGACCTAAATCGAATTCTCGATCGTAGCTGGCTCCTGAATATTCGAGTAAAAGTTTGAGTGTTGCATTAAGAGGATCATTGTTAACAGCCATCGCATCTTCAAATTCCTGGCGCCAATATTCTATGGGTTTGCCCTTGAGGGGATTATAGAATGAAACGCGGCTTGATGCCGTAGATGTTCCTGGCAGCGATAGCGATTGCTTTACTTTTTTTCGTGGTCTAAGCAGCGCATCTGAAGGTTTTTCGCGGCTCCCTTTCATGTTTACAGGGTTAGCAACACTAAGTCCCCGTTGGAACTGAACGAACCACTCGGATAACGAATGAGAATGGCCGCCTCTGCCAGTAAAACTCACCCTGAATTCTGGTAGGCTTCCTGGAATACTAAAATAGCAAATCTGAAAATGGACCCATTGATCCTCAGGAAAACGTGAAGATTGTAGACTTTTCACGACCCTGCGTAGATCTTCCTCATTATCGGTATGTATTAAGCATAGATCCGAAATATAAAATTGACGCTGATCAGGATCAACATTCTCCCTCCCTCTGCGCTCAACAAATCCCACAAACTGATAACATCGACCCCGACGATCTTCATGGAGCAGGTTGAACTCGACATCACTCAGCGTATGAGGACCGTTTACAGCCAATACTGGCGCATCTGTTCCTATTTGAGGGGATTGATCACGAGAGGACGACATATAAAAATACCTATTGTTTTTATCTATATAAGGTACATTATACCGAGTTTTGAACAGATTTTGTATATATTGTATGGGCGTTATTTATACTTCCAAACTAGGATTACTTATCCACAATTTCTGTGGATAAGTTTGTGGCTAACTTACCTAAAAGCTGGGAGAAGTTCTGTAGAGCCAAAACCACTCATTTCAATTCATATCCGGAAAATTTAAAAATACACTTAAAAATCAACATGTTAAACGTATCCGCTTGAGCGGCCTTTAAGCGACCCCAAAGAACAACAAAAAAAGTGTGCGCAAATTAACCTGTGCACAATTCTCACGAGCGAAAAACTCACTTGGATTCTATTCACAGCAAAACGGCTTAGCACGCGCCCTCCTCCTGCGGAGGCATAGGCCGTCAAGCTAAGGAAATAAATAATACGACGTGTCACTCTGTGCACCAGACGTGTCACTCCGTGCGCCAGACGTGTCACCCTGCGCGCCAGACGTGTCACCCCGCGCTAGTCGCGGGGTCCGGGCTTGAAAATATAAAAATAGGCTATTAATTTTTTTAATTGATTAAAGCCCAGCCCCGCGACTAGCGCGGGGTGACAGCTGTGCTACCGCGGGGTGATAGCTGTGCTACCGCGGGTGATAGCTGTGCTGCTCACAAAAAATTTCTCTTAGCTTGACGCCCATGCCTCCGCAGGAGGAAGGCGTGCTAAGCGTGTATATAAAGTTTAGAGAAAGCACCGGCTTGTTCGCAGACCAGCCTGGGAACGAGGTATCCCGGCAACCGCTTCATCATGCCCTGGTGAAGATTCACCGCAGTCTGACGAGTCAAATCAAAATGCGCAGTGCCTTTGACTTTATCCAACACATGCAAATAATACGGCAAAATACCCGCGTCGAATAAAGCTTCGCTCAACGACACTAACGCATCCTCATTATCATTGATCCCCCTCAACAAAACAGATTGATTCAGCAAAGGGATTCGCGCGTCGGTCATACGACGCATGGTATCTCTGACTTCATCATTGATTTCTTGAGCGTGATTACAATGAACCACCATCACGGGTTTTAATCGGGTATTGACCAACAGCTGGATCAACTCGGGAGTCACGCGCTCAGGCAGTACGACAGGCATCCGGCTATGAATGCGCAAACGAGTGATATGTGAAATGTCTGCAATTTTTTCAACGATATTTTTCAATGTCGTATCATTAGCGACGAGAGGATCACCGCCGCTCAAAATCACTTCGCGAATCGAATCATCGTGTGAAATATAATCCAGCGCATCATTCCACCCCGCTGAACCTGGATTATTTTTGTTGTAAGGAAACTCACGGCGAAAACAATAACGGCAATTGATCGCACAAATTGCGGTATAGGTTAACAACACGCGGGCCTGGTATTTATGCAGCAATCCTGGGATGGGATTACAACTAGATTCCTCTAAGGGATCCGCAAAATATCCTGCAATGTCTTGTAATTCCGCTTCGATGGGAAGCACTTGGCGAAGCAATGGATCATTGATATTTTTCTTTTCCATACGCGCGATAAAACTATGCGGCACTTTTAAAGGAAAACGCGCGGCTGCCTGGTAAGCAACCTCTAATAAATCATCATCCAGTTGAAGCAGAGAGAATAATTCCTTGGGCTCAGTGACGGCATTGATAAGCGCGGTCTGCCAATCCGCCTTGGGGAAGTTCATCGGAAACCTTTCATTCGTTTATGGGAGGTGTATTATACGCATCAGACTTTTGATAGGGGAGAACAACATGGGTGTTTATTCAACCAGCGAAATTCGCGGCGGGATGAAAGTAGTCATTGACGGGGACCCTTGCGTCATTGTGGACAATGAATTTGTAAAGCCCGGCAAAGGTCAGGCTTTTAATCGAATTAAAACACGTAATTTGAAAACCGGTCGTGTGGTTGAGCGTACCTATAAATCAGGCGACAACCTCGAAGCAGCGGACGTGAGCGATGTCGAAGCGCAATATCTTTATAATGATGGCAATGAATGGCATTTCATGTGCCAGTCTTCGTTTGAGCAATTTTCCATGAATGAACCTGCGGTCAGCGATAGCAAATTATGGTTGAAAGAACAATCTGAATGCATGCTCACTTTGTGGAATGGTATTCCATTGCTGGTCACTCCACCGAATTTTGCTATCTTAAAAATCACAGAAACAGATCCTGGTGTGCGCGGCGATACGTCAGGCGGTGGTGGAAAACCCGCGAAACTTGAGACAGGTGCTGTCGTGCGCGTGCCATTGTTCGTGAATGAAGGTGAATTAATTAAAGTGGATACGCGTACAGGTGAATATGTGTCGCGCGTGAAAGAATAAATTTCATGCGCCCCACGGCAACATTATCTGCACTAAAAAAACGTGCTGATATTATTCATCACATCAGGCAATTTTTTAGAGACCGACATCTTTTAGAAGTCGATACGCCTTTATTGTCACACGCGACCGTGACAGATCCTCACGTCGTGGGAATTCCTGCGATTTTTAAACAAAATGGATTGCCAGAAAAAACTCTGTATTTGCAAACGTCTCCCGAGTATGCGATGAAACGTTTACTGACCGCCGGTTCCGGTTCTATTTTTCAACTCTGCAAAGCATTTCGTCAAGGCGATCTCGGGAAAGTGCATCATCCTGAATTTACGATATTGGAATGGTATCGACTCGGTTTCAATCATCATCAATTAATGGATGAAACAGATGAATTGTTACAAACCGTTTTGCACACTCAACCCGCAGAGCGTATGAGTTATGCTGCTTTGTTTGAAAAGTTTCTCAACCTAAATCCCCATACAACGAACACAGAAGAACTCATGCAATGTGCGCGCAATCAATCGATTCAATTCGTCACGAATAAAAATGAAATGATGTCGAGAGATGCGTGGTTAATGTTGTTATCGACGCATTGCATTGAACCTCATATCGGAAAAGAAAAACCGATCTTTATTTATGATTTTCCAGTGACACAAGCTGCGCTCGCTAAAATTCGTCATGAGGAAAATCCGCCGGTTGCATCACGTTTTGAAGTGTATTTTAAAGGACTTGAATTAGCGAATGGTTTTCATGAATTACAAAATGCGGATGAACAACGAAAACGTTTTGAAGCTGATCAATTATTTCGTCGTCAACATGAAATGCCGCACGTTGAAATGGACGAACATTTTTTAGCGGCGTTAGAAGCTGGGCTACCCGATTGTTCAGGCGTTGCATTGGGAGTGGATCGATTGGTGATGATTGCGCTGAATGCAGCGTCCATCGATGAAGTGATTAGCTTTGGGTTTGGGTAAATAATGCTATTTTTTTACACGACTATTTAGTGTGTCTAATTCGAAAATGGCGTACAATTTCGAATTAGGGGTACGAAATTGTCGGGTATAGAGGTAACTCAATGAAAAATAGATTATTAATTTTACCCAAAGATGAGAGTTTTTTCTTATTTGGGGCAAGAGGCGTCGGCAAAACGACTTTATTAAAACACTTGTCCTGGTTTGAATCCTCGTTGTACATCAATTTGTTAGTGTCTGGAGAAGAATCGCGTTTTACGCGCAATCCCGATGAATTATCTTCGATCGTCAAAGCGCTTCCAGATGAAACAACTCACATCATCATTGATGAAATCCAAAAGATACCCCGACTATTGGATATCGTACATGACCTCATTGAAACAACTTCTAAAAAATTTGTTTTGACAGGATCGAGTGCGCGCAAATTAAAACATGGCGGCGCCAATTTACTGGCAGGAAGAGCTTTTGTTTATAACCTGTTCCCTTTTTCATTTTTAGAATTCAGCGAACCCATCCATTTGATTGAATGCTTACAGTGGGGAATGCTACCGAAAATATTTGAATATGATAATCGAGAAAAGAAAATTCTTTTTTTGGATGCTTATACCAATATTTATTTAAAAGAAGAAATATGGACTGAACAATTTGTTCGTAATCTGGATCCTTTTCGACGATTTCTGGAAGTCGCTGCTCAAAGCAATGGCAAAATGATCAATTATTCGAATATTGCCCGAGATGTTGGAACAAATGACAAAAATGTACAAATTTATTATTCGATTTTGGAAGACACTTTATTGGGATTTTTTCTGGAACCCTTTCAACATTCATTCAGAAAACGTTTAAGCAAAACGCCTAAATTTTATTTTTTTGATTTAGGCGTAGTCAGAGCATTAACTGGTCAGTTGACTCTCCCTCTCAATAAAAGTACCAGCCAGTATGGAGAATGCTTCGAGCACTTTATTATTTTGCAATGCAAATATCTGGCAAATTATTTTTATAGAGAATATCGATTTTCCTATTTAAAAACAAAAGATGATGCTGAAATTGATTTGATCGTAGAGCGCCCAGGACTTCCATTATTATTTATTGAAATTAAAAGCAGTGAAAATGTTCAACTCGATCATATCAATACACTAAAAAAACTATCTGACGATTTTGGAAACTGTGAGGCTGTTTGCTTTAGTTGTGATACCTATTCGAAAGAATTGGATGGAATAAAAGTATATCCCTGGCAGGAGGGGATAAAAAAATATTTTTCAAAGTCGCTGGGTCCCGCTTAAAGCTTGTCCCGCGACGCTTCCCGCTTAAAAAACGTCGCGGGACAAGTTTTAAGCGGGAAGCATCGCGGGACAAGCTTTAAGCGGGACCCAGCGACTTTAAAATTCGTGTCGATTTTCTCAGATCGGTTTTTGGTTTTTCATTTGATTGATTCCTTCTTCAATCGAAACAGACGGCTGCCATTTTAATAATTCTCTCGCACGTTTAATATCAGCCAGCGTAATATCCGCATCGATTTTTCTTCGCGGTTGATAAATTTGATCCACTGAAATCATATCCGCCAATTCTTTGATAGAAATATTGGAACCGCTACCAATATTAAATATTTCACGCCGTATATCACTTTCAAATGCTTTAATATTTGCTTCGACGACATCTTTCACATGAATAAAATCACGACGCTGACTGCCATCTCCATGAATGTGTAACGCTTCGCCTGCTAACCATCGCTCTAAAAAAACACCCAAAACAAGTGCATATGCGCCCACTTCAGGTTGCCTGGGACCATACACATTAAAATATCGAAGAATCACGCACGGCAAATTAAACATCTCATCGAACATCAAACAATATTTTTCGCCGACCTGTTTTGACAATGCATAAAAATTAAAAAAATCCGGAGGAGTGTCATATTCATGATGCGGTGGTGGCTGATTGCCATAATAAGTCGAAGATCCGCTGTAAATAATTTTTTTGACATTCGCATCGCGCGCAGCCATGAGAATATTTTGAGTGCCGAGAATATTGACGCGCGTACACAAATCAATATTATCCATCGACGGTCCCGAACGTGACATCGCTGCGCAATGAAAAACACCCGTGATATTTTTCATCGCTTGATGGCACGTCTCAATATCGACAATATCGCCTTCCATAAATTCTGCTTGAGCGGGAACCCATTCTCGTCGACCATAAATTAAATTATCTAACACTCGAACGTGATAGCCTTTTTCCAAAAGACGAGAAACCAGATGACTGCCGATAAATCCAGCACCGCCTGTGACTAAAACAGTATTTCATGTTGCGCCCGCATATAATCGTTGAAAAAAAATAAGATCGTCTTGTGTATTAATTCCACGCGCTTCAGTGACATCCATGACTATTGTCATCTTGATTTGCCAACCGCTCGAAACCAAAAAAGGCAGAAAAGGTAAAAAATTAATTTCGCCCGTGGATGCACCGCGCGGAATTTTGTTGAGATAGCTTTCCCACTCGGACAAAAGATCGGGCACTGAAAGAATAAAAGTGCCTATGTCTGCCCAACCTTCTTCTGAACAAATATCGCCTTCGCGTGATTGTTTGATGTGAGTCAGTTGTAAATCATCGTTAAAAATATATTCTACATAGGGTTTTTTCATTTTAACCAATGGTAGCCCAATTGTTTTTAACGTTCCTCCATGAATTTCCAACCCTTGTTTGATTGTTTCATCTGAAACAAATAACTGATCCCCCCAAACGACAATAATTTTTTCGGCTTTTGACCAGACAGGATAAGATTGAAAAATCGCATCGCCCATTCCTTTGGGTTCAGGCTGGATACTGATGGATACAAAATCATTAACACCCATTTCTTTCAGGCACACTCCAATCAAGGGCGCTCCCGAAGGAGAGGCCACAATATGGATGTGATCCACTAATGGAAATAATTTTCGATATAAAATCGATAAAACCGTTTCAGTTTCATTCAAAGATAATAAAATTTTCGGCACAGCAGATCCAAGACGCGAACCCAATCCAGCTGCTGGAATCACCGCACACGTTTTCATGATGAATGTCTCGCAAACACACTCAGTAAATTTTTAATGCCTCGTCGAATTCGCCATTTCGGATCAGTGAATCCTGAAAAGGTTCGATAATTCACAGGCAATTCTGCAATTTCGACATGATGCGCAATCAAGTGTTTTGCGATTGTAATAGGAGTGGCTTTTTGATGGACCGGAATATTTTTCACTCGATGCGTTATTCGACTGCGCTTAAAAATACGAAAGCCGGTCAGAGGATCCGAAAAAATAACCCCATAACGCAAACTAAACACGATGCTGATTAAAAAAGCGGCCATCCCGCTTATTTTTCTCACCATTTTTTTCTCACCATAAGCAGCTTGCAACGATGTTTTTAATTGAAGACGACTTTGCGTTCGTGATCCAAATACAGCACCAAAATGACTTTCTTCGAGCAATTTAATTCCCAACATGACATCACGGAAACGATACTCTCCATCGCCTGTTAATAAAACAAGATATTCCGATTTTTTATGGTGCAGCCAATCAGAAAAATGGGCTATTTCAGGAAAATTTCCTTCGCGGTTTTCATAAGTAATCGGATAACCATGAGACTCTTGAATAGTATCATCTCGCAATCGATTAACAATTAATTCAATGCCAAGTGAATGTTTTTTCCAATTCGTCTCGAGAAATTCTTCATATAATGTGTGAATCGAAAGAGAGCGTTTTTCAATATCAATAAAAATATCGACAGCCGAATCAGAATGATGATTAACAGACTGCTCCCATTTTTTAAAAATCGTTTTGATAACAGCCTGGCCGTTATGCACCTTCTTTTTAAAATGATTGGCGAATGCGCCATGAATAATTTGAGCTTCTTTATAAGTCATTTGTCTCTGCAAGAATTCGTTATTCAGCGCACACTCTTCATCGATTAAAATATGCGTAACAACGTGTGAGAGATTATTTTCATCGCCCATACAACTCAGGGCACGATCCAGAACATCTTTCGTTGAAAATGCTTGAATATCATGGTCGGGTTCCAAGTTCATGATGAATGCTTTAATGGGTGCAGACGCGTTTCGTAATGCCGCGTGCGCGATGCGATAACTGGGCAGTAGAGAAGAATGTTGCGTGCCAGGGCCAAACAAAATAATATTCGCATCCATCAACGCCTGATTCACTTCGGGAGAAATCGTTGGCAATGCTTCACGATTTTTCAGCCAAGCTTCTTTTTCAGCTATGTTTTTCCCATCTAATTCTTCCGATGAAATCGATTGTGGCAATAAATAAAAATCGCGAATCGCCGCACTGGATTGCGGGCTCACGATTTGCGCTTCATTCGAGAGAAACTCTCCATTTTCTTTTAATGCGACCAAAATACGATTTTCACCCTCGCTGACATTCAACAATAACGCTCTCGAACTCACCAATTGACTCATTGCTTGCGCCGCTGCATTAAAATTATTATTTTTTTCAAGATAAGCGCCTGCAAAAATAATATTGCCGATCGAACAATCTCTGTAATCAAATTGCAGGTTTGTCGTTTTTGCATACGTAAAAAAAGCATGCATGTATTGACGAATGCTCGTGAGAAGATTTTGTCCCAACTGCGAAAATAAACTGTGAAGCGGCTCAATCCGTTCCGTCCATTTTTCTGTTTTAACAAAATCGGCGAGATGATCAATATCTTCTGAATGAATGGTAGTAGGCAAACGAAATTCCAATAAATTTTTTAACGCATATTGGCCTTTTGAAAAAGGGTCCAATAAATACGATAAATTTTTTCGAAAATCCGAAGGGCCCAGCATGTGAGTTACAAATTCGCGCAGAGCGCCCGTCGATAATCCATCATCATACGCATTCACGATCAACGTTAAATGGATATTAGGCCAATGCAACAACTCTCGAATGAGTGTTGCAGAACCTCTTCCGCCACAAAACAGAGCGACCTTGATATGATCCGCTGAATTATTCATACGGACGTCTCAATGTTCCCATTTTTATTAATAATTGTCGGAGTGCAATATAACACACAAAAAGAAAACGATGGATTGCATCCTGCGGCCATTTTAAGCTGCTTTTTCCCGTCTCGCGCGCTTGATGTTCAATATCCACTTCTAACATGGGTATCTTGGACTCTGCCAATCGAGACGTCATTTCAGTGGAACAATTCATGCCTTTTGTTTCTAATTTGAATGAACGCAACAAAGATCCCTTTATCAATTTGAATGCGGAATTGAAATCTCGGATGTTTGTCCCATGCACTTTGTTGCAAATAAATCCACTGGCTTTTGAACCAACGCGTGCAAAAAAATGATCTTTTTTACGGCGTATTCCAATGATTGCGTTTGCATCTGTTCCGTGTAATTTTGCCAACATGATGGATAAATTATCGATAGGAAATTGATTATCCGAATCCGTCAGTAAAACCCAATCCAATTGCGTTGCCTGAATAGCTGCCGCCAATGCCACGGCCGCTCCCTGATTGCGTTTGAAATGAAGAGGCTTTACTTCAGGGTATTCTTTCGCGAGCTCGTCCAATATCGCGCCTGTATTATCTTCACTTCCATCGTTGCAAATCACAATTTCAAATTGCGTGATATCATTTTGTTTTTTGAGATAGTGATACCATTTGCAAATGACTTCGCGAATACCGGCTGCTTCATTAAAAGCAGGTGCTGCGATGGAAAGAGAAAGATTGGATTTCATGCCGACTCCGAATCACTACGTTGGTACACATCAAATTGATAAAAAGGAAAATAAATAGCTTTCGTAATAATATGATCCAAAAGTTTTTCATTTTTTGCATTTCGCTGAATCAAGCCTGACTGCCCAGCCAATAAATTTTCCTCTTCCGGTGTGAGTATGACATTGACATGCAAGGGGTCATCATGCAAAGAAAAAAAGTTTTTATTTGCAGCAAAATAGGCAACTTTAGCCGATCCTGATCCTGTTAAAATGACAGCATAATCTTTTATCGCAGCGAGGTTTATTTTATTTTTATCTGGAATAACGTAAAGATTTTTTCCCCGCTGATCCAGCATATCAATCCGGCTAACCAGAGTTGTCACACGATGATACGGTTTAAAAGCCTCTTTGAAACGCGCATTTTGTAAAAAATACGGCAAGTATTCAAAACGCTTAAACGCATAAAAATTTTTTATTTCACTTACATCGACTAAAATAAATTTGGGTTTTTTGGACGTAATATCTTCCAGCATCATATTCATTAAACGACTTTCGTATTGCTGCTGTTGCGGGAACCCGGGGTCCGTTTCTTTTAATCGATATTTTTGCAATCCTGGCATCCAAAATAAATGCATCCATCGTGAGGCATCCTGCACATTCGCGTTGCTCGCGGCCGGATAGGTAGCAGCTCCATTCGCCGTGATAAAGTACACGGGCTGATTTTTTGCGTGCGTTTCCAAAAAAGTTTTCAATGGCGTGAAATAAAGTTTAGATTCGACTCCAGTGACATAGTGCAATGTGAGGTAATAAACCAAAAACACGACGACACTTGCACCCAACATCGCAGCGACTATAATTTTTTGTGCGTGCGCAACGTCTATGCTAATCAATAAAATTGATAACAATAAAGCCGCGCCCAACGCAGGATAAATATGGTAAGCCCAATTTGTTTGCTGTAAAAAATAGGAAATCAGAAATCCCAATATTGCGATCAAGAAAATCGATTTGAGTGTGCGATATTGATTTTTGTTGGAGTGAAAAAAATAAAACAACAAAGCCGTGTAACAAAATAAAGCGGGGGCGTTGATGAAAACTTTTTTCCACGGACTGTTAAATCCAGCATAGTAAAAATGACTGGCTACGGGTATCACAGTAAAAACATAATCTGGATAAAACAAAAAGATGGATGCGACATAGAGAGCTATCAATAAAATAATCACCTGCATTTCTATACGCATACAAGCAGTGAAGCTGCGAGTCTGTAACACGTAATAACCTTCGACTAAAATAAATGGCACCAGAAAATAAGGTTTGAGGGCGAAACCTAGTGCGGCAAACAACCCGAGCCCAACAGCAAGCAAGGGATGAAATGTGTCTCCCTGTAATCGGGAGGCGACAGCCAAAAACCATGGTAATGTGAAAATCAATAATAACTGTTCTCGTTCTCCAAATTCATTGGCTGATAAAATCAGATAGATCGATAGAATGGCAATGGAAAAAACAGAAATGAACCGAGAGTCCTGTTTTGCAAAAATCCGTCGCATAAAAAAATAACATAATCCCGAAGAGATCAGTGCGAGCGAAAAAACATATAACTTCAATGCCGATTCTTCAGTTACGAATAAAAATTTTTCAAAAAAAACGATGGGGATATATTCAAAAAAAATGAGCGGGGGGTTCAGGTCAAAAAAATTGTTCGTGTAAGTGCCACCTGCCAACAATCGTTTGGTGACGAGCAAATCCCAGCTCACGTCACAATTTATCAAAAAACGGGTTTGCAAAAACCAAGCGAACACAAGAAGGCTTGCGATAAGACCAAACCAAAAAAATTGTCGTATTGCGTTATTCATTCATTTGCCATCCAGAGCGTATTTTTTTATCCTGATTTCTCTGTTTCGTTACAAAACAAAAAAAGCTTAGCACGCCTTCCTCCGCAGGGGGAAGGTGACGCGAAGCGTCGGAAGGGGGAGATAATTTGTTTGTTTTCTCGCGTTTTCAAAAAGCATTTTTAACCCCCCCATCCGGGCCTTCGGCCCACCTTCCCCCTGCGGAGGAAGGCGTGCTAAGCTTTTTTTGCAACGAAGTCAGAGAAAATCGTATCGATTTATCAGCCTAATGGTCGCGGCTCTGTTATTCCACCGTCACCGACTTCGCCAAATTCCGCGGCTGGTCCACATCCGTCCCTTTTAACACCGCCACATGATAAGCCAATAACTGCATGGGAATCGTATAAATAATCGGAGCCAATATCGGATCCACCGATGGCATTTCAATAATGTGCACGCCTTTTTCAGATTTTTCCAATCCAATCATGCTGCTATCCGTCAATACAAATAATTCCCCGCCGCGCGCTTGCACTACTTGCAAATTCGATTTGATTTTTTCAAGCAACTCATCGTGAGGAGCCAAGGCAATCACCGGCATATTTTTATCAACCAACGCAAGCGGTCCGTGTTTTAATTCGCCTGCAGGATATCCTTCTGCATGAATGTATGAAATTTCCTTTAATTTTAGCGCACCTTCCAATGCAATCGGATACAACGCACCGCGCCCTAAAAATAATGCGTGATGTTTATCAATAAATTGATGCGCTAACTGTGCGATCGCGTCATTTAATTGCAATGTTGTTTTAACGGTATTGGCTAATTGAAATAATTCACCTGCAATATGTACTTCTCTTTCAGGTGATAACTGATGTTGGCGTCCCAACGCAACAGCAAACAATAATAACGCCGTTAATTGCGTGGTAAATGCTTTGGTTGACGCGACACAAATTTCTGCGCCCGCCCGTGTCATAAAATGAAAATCCGATTCACGCACCAATGAGCTTTCGGGCACATTGCAAATCGCGAGGGAACTTAAAAACCCAATTTTTTTTGCTAATCGTAACGCAGCCAATGTGTCGGCTGTTTCTCCCGATTGTGACAATGTCACGAACAAACTATTTTGTGGGACAACCATTTTGCGATAACGATACTCGCTCGCAACTTCAACTGAACATGGAATATTCGCGATGGATTCAATCCAATAACGGGCCACCATCGCTGCATGATAACTGGTGCCACACGCAACCAGTTGCACATGCTGCACGCGACTAAATAATTCTTTTGCATGCATGCCAAAAGCCGCGTCCAGCACAGCATGTTTAGTCATGCGTCCTTCTAAATTCGCGATAATCGCATTGGGCTGCTCGAAAATTTCTTTGATCATGTAATGTCGATGTTCGCCGCGATCTGCCACGTCAAAATTCAATTCCAAATTATGTAATTTGCGCTCGACTCGTTTCGCATCGACATCATAAATTTCAATTCCGTGCGAAGTGATTTTTGCAACATCGCCTTCTTCCAAATAAAAAAATTGTTTTGTCACAGGAGACAATGCCAGTGGATCCGATGCAAAAAAATTCTCTGAAATACCTTGTCCCAAAACTAATGGACTCCCATGACGAACAGCAATTAATTCGCCTGGGTAAAGCGATGAAGTAATTCCCAACGCATAAGCCCCTTCTAATTCAGCGACTGTTTTTTGTGTGGCCTTCAAAAAATCTTTTGTGCTTTGATAGTGAAAATGCAATAAGTGAACGATTGTTTCAGAATCGGTTTCTGAGCTGAAAGAATAACCTTCTTTTAATAATTTTGTTCGTAACACATCGTGATTTTCAATAATGCCATTGTGCACGAGTGCAAACTGATCATGCGACATCAAGGGATGCGCATTGTGTTCTGAAGGGACGCCGTGCGTTGCCCAGCGCGTGTGCGCGATGCCAGTGGTTCCATGCAAATCAGAAGACATGAGTGCATTTTCGAGTTCGCGTACTTTGCCTTGTGTACGCAAACGCTGTAACGTATCGTCCGAACCGATTACAGCCAATCCAGCTGAATCATATCCGCGATATTCCAGTCGTTTTAACCCTTTTATCAAAATTTTTTCAACATTGCGCTCTGACACTGCGCCGACAATACCGCACATAATTAAGTTTCCTTTTCTTTCTTTTGAGGTCGCACCCAGTTTTCAATAGTACGTTGCTGGGCGCGAGATAATGTTAATTGATGAGCGGGTGCATTGCGCGTAATCGTTGAGCCCGCACCAATCGTTGCATTTTCACCAATCATCACAGGTGCGACGAGCTCTGTATTGGAACCAATAAAAGCATGATCACCAATGATCGTTTTATTTTTGTTGATGCCATCGTAATTGCACGTGATGGTTCCTGCGCCAATATTCACGTGCTGTCCCAGTTCGCTATCGCCAATATAACTGAGATGATTCACTTTGCTCGCTATTCCAATCGTACTATTTTTAATTTCGACAAAATTACCGACATGCGCTTGTGGTGCGAGAATCGTGCCTGGGCGTAAACGGGCGAAAGGTCCAATCGTGCAGTGATCGCCGATTTCGGCACCATCTAATACAGAATTCGCTCTGATTTCAACATGGTCGCCCAGTATCACATTCCGCAATACCGTGTTGGGACCAATCACACAGTGCTTGCCGATTTTGACATGTCCTTCCAGAATGACATTGATATCGATCACGACATCTTGTGCAATGCTAACTTCGCCGCGTACATCAAAACGATGTGGGTCTAATAATGTGACACCTTGTAACATGAGTTTTTTTGCAAAACGTTCTTGATAAAAACGTTCTAGGCAAGCGAGTTGCAAGCAATCATTCACCCCCAAGAGTTCTTCATAATGCATGGGTGTAATGCTCGCAATTTCAATGCGCTCTTTCACCGCTCGTGTAATCAAATCTGTTAAATAAAATTCTTGCTGCGCATTATCGTTCGTTAAAGTGGGTAACCATTTTCGTAAATAAGTCACGGGAAATAAATAAATCCCCGTATTGATTTCTGGAATGGCGCGTTGTTTTGCATTCGCATCTTTTTCTTCGACGATGGAAATAATTTTATTTTTATTGTTGCGAATGATGCGACCAAAACCCGTAGGATCGGGAAGTTCAGTGGTGATAATGCCTACGGCGTGATCGGGCGTATTCGCAATCAATTGTTGTAGTGTGTGTGTTTCGATGAGCGGGACATCACCATATAAAATCAATACGCGCCCATCGTCTGGCAACAGTGGCAGTGTTTGCTCGACAGCATGCCCCGTGCCTTTTTGTTCGGTTTGTGGAACCCAGGTCACGTTCAAATAATCCAGAGCAGTTTGGACCCTTTCGCCCTGGTGGCCAAAAACAACAACAGGCTGGCGGGTTGAGTCAAGGGCCGACGCAGCTCTAACCACATGTTCAAGCAAAGGTTTTCCGGCGAGACGATGCAACACTTTGGGCAGCGATGAATGCATTCGTTTGCCTTGTCCAGCCGCAAGAATAACGATACTTAAGCTCATTGAGTCACAGAACCTCTATGGGGTTTTTAACAGGCGGATTATACATGAGATGGGCTGGGACGAGTAGGGTAAATATTGTGGGGAAATTGCCACGGCGTCATTTTTTTAATGGCTCGCGGTATAGTTTCAACTCATCCTCAAACCCAAAAAATGCGAGATCTTTTATGCGTCGTGGAAATAAAATGCCATATTTTTTTCCTTAAGTTAACCTGCATTTTTTTCATACTTTCGGTATGATTAACCAGTCGCTGGCGCGAAATTAAAAATTGTTTTTTTGTAGGGTGGATTAGATGCGTTTTCCGCATCGTAATCCACCAAAATGGCTGCGAAAAGGTGGATTACGTCGTAAAAAACACTCCTAATCCACCCTACATTTTAATTTAGCGCCAGCGACCAACTAGTATGACTACGGGTATGAGATTATGAGCACACAAAAACTATTTATTTCGTTGTCTCAGCTACAGCAGTCCCAGCTGGAAGCTTGTTATCACGATGCAAATCAAGAAATAGATCCTTCTCTTGAAGCAACCGCCTCGGATGGATTAGAAGAAAATGAAACGTGGTGAAATTTATTTTGCTAAATTTAGACCAAACAGTAGCCCTAACAATTCATTAGTTTCTTTAACTTAACTTTTTAATAAAACTCACCACCTGCTTTTCCTCAGCAATCCCCTTATCAATGCACAAAAACGCCGTATGCTCTGACTTATCCGAAATCGCATGAATCAAATGCGACATTTTATTCAACGGCCTCACAACATTCTGTTCATCCACAATCAAAATTGGATCTTCTTCGACAGAATAAGCTTGATGCGGTGTTTTGATGAGCTCGAGCTGCCAAGGCTGGATCGACCGGCTGTGCGTCTTTTTGAATGCAATCATTTTATCTTCCACCGCCTGTGTATCCATGTCATCTAAACGTACGATTTTCGGCATCTGGCGATATTGCAATCGCTTGGCAATTTGCGTCGCGGCATGATCATTATTCATGTGAGCCAATATTTTGATGATGGCAAACAGATCGTAATCGCAAAGTTCTTTGTAATTCGCATAATTGTCTTTGAGAAAATGCTGTTTCAATGCTTCTTTATTTTTGGTGTGGGGCGCTTCCTGATTAAATCGATTGGCCGCTAACAAAAATTTTCCCAGGCGAGTTGATTTGATTTCTGCATAAGGTGCGTATGTTTCTAAACTTTCCGCTAGGCTACGCAGCCATTGAATCAAGAAAAATTCCAGGGCTAATTTTTTTGAATGATGATAAATACTGCGCGTCATCAATCGGCGTGCCATGAGATATTGCTCAACGACGCCGATGCCTTTGTGGGTCAATCCGAGTCGCTCATGTTGTTTAAGACGAACGATGGTCATGGAATTTAGCATCCAACGAAAATCGTATGTCCCGTATTCAACCCCACAAAAATGGCTGTCGCGCAGCAGATAATCCAATCGATCTGCATCGAGCTGAGAAGAAACAATATCCGCTAAGACGCGTTTTCCCCGCACTTTATGCATGATCATTTCTTCAATCAATGTAAATTTTTCTTCTGTTAAGCGTTGACGCGGATTAGAGCGATTATATTCTTTGAAAAATTCAGGAGTACGGTAATCTGCGAGAAAAAAAGGAGTCCATGCTTCATGGCGAATCCATTTTTTATAAAAAACATCTTCAAATGTATGCGAAAAAGGACCGTGTCCCACATCATGCAGCAAGCACGCAATCATCACGAGCTGTTTTTCTTCTTCGCCCAACCCTATTTTGTGTGCGATTTGTCGGGCGGTGAAACAACATCCCAAGCAATGATTAAAGCGCGTATGCACCGCGCCGGGAAAAATAAAATCGCCCATACCCAATTGTTTAATGTGTCGCAAACGTTGGAAATTAGGGCTATCAATAAAAGGTTTGACCCAGCGATCTTCCGGCGTGCTGAATTGCATCGTGCCGTGTACGGGATCTTTAATGACGTGATAGAGATCATTCATGCAGGGATTTTACAGCAACAATGTGAGTAACAGCTAGCGCTAACACGCTTGATTTATTAATATGATAATCCTCAACGTCTCGATGGGATGATGTCATGGTTAAAAAACGCGGTTTGGGGAGATCGCTTGATGCCTTGTTAATAGGCTCAGGCGCTGCGATAGCAGAAAATATGGGTGACATGCCTAAAGAAAAACTGAGCATGCTGCCACTCGAGGCAATCCAACGCGGAAAGTATCAACCGCGTCGCGATATGAATCTCGAATCGCTCGAAGATTTAGCCAATTCCATCAGGGCGCAGGGCGTTATTCAACCGATCGTTGTGCGACATTTGCTGGGTGGTCGTTATGAAATTGTCGCGGGAGAGCGTCGGTGGCGAGCCTCTCAATTAGCAGGATTAAAAGATATTCCCGCCCTCATTAAAGATATTCCTGATGAAGCCGCCATGGCCATTGCGCTCATTGAAAATATTCAAAGAGAAAATTTAAACCCTGTCGAAGAAGCGATTGCATTGCAACGATTGCTCGAGGAATTTTCGATGACACACCAGCAGATAGCCGATTCGATCGGGAAATCCCGAGCGGCTGTCACGAATTTATTGCGCTTGTTAACGCTCGCTGAAGAAGCAAGAACATTGTTAGAGCGAGGCGAGATTGAAATGGGGCACGCCCGCGCTTTGTTGGCTCTGCCTGAACTGTCACAAGTCGATGCTGCGTTAATGGTTGTCGAGAAAAAACTGTCTGTGAGAGAAACCGAAGAACTCGTTCGTCGTATGCAATTACCCAATTTGCCTGCAATGCCCAAAGCGATTGATCCGGATATTCGACGTTTGCAGCAAGATTTGGCGAATAAGATTCAGTTGAGGGTTGCGATTGATTGTAATGCGAAGGGCAAAGGGAAAATCGTTATTCGTTATGGCAATTTAGAAGAGCTGGATTCTATTTTGGGGTATTTTCAATAATTGTAGGGTGGATTAGGCGCTTTTTGCCGTAATCCACCGCATATTAATTTTCATTCTGCTTCTTTTTTCCTTTTGAATTTGGTGGATTACGGCAAAAAGCGCCTAATCACATTTTACATTGCAGAGCCCATCAAAAGCCATTATACTCGGCCGCATTCTCGTTCAGGCGGAACAAGAGAGTCGTGTCTGGATTAACTGTTAAAAAAGAAGCGTTTCGAATTATTTATTGGCAACTCATTTTGATTGTGGGGCTTGCGCTTGTGTTATTTCTACTTCGAGGCATACAAAGTGGTTTTTCAGCGCTATTGGGCGGTTTAGCCTATTGGCTACCCACACTCTTATTTGTCTGGCGCGTGTTTGCTCGCGCGAGTGTGCAAACTGCAAAACAGTTCCTCTTGTTATTCGTCGCAGGCGAAGGCGTGAAATTATTGCTGAGCGCCGTATTATTTGTACTGATTGTAAAGATGATGCCCGTTAACGTTTTGTCCGTCCTGATTGGTTTTGTTGGCGCGGTCGTTTCATTCTGGATTGCATCTTTGTGTTTTTTAAAACATGAAGGGGCAAGTCAATGAATACCCCAGCAACGCCCATGACATCCGGTGAATATATCCAGCATCACTTGGATCACTTAACGATGGACATGAACCCGCAATGGAATGGCGGCGGTTTTTGGTCATTCAATATCGATACAATGATTGTTTCCATCGTGATAGCGCTCTTTATTGCTGGTTTTTTGCGATATATCGCAGTAAAAATGACATCAGGCGTTCCAGGCCGATTGCAAAATTGCGTTGAAGTCGTCATCGATTTCGTACAAAAAACAGTGAATGAATCCTATCATGGCAAAAGCCAGTTGATAGCTCCGCTGGGATTGGTCGTGTTTTTGTGGATCTTTCTCATGAATGCGATGGATTTATTGCCTGTGGATTTACTGCCGCGCTTATTGAGTCTTTTTGGCGTACATCATTTTAAAAATGTGCCCACCGCTGATCCGAACGCAACATTTGCGATGTCGATTAGCATTTTTGTATTAATTGTTTTTTATAATGTGACCGTCAAAGGTTTTGCATTAGGCAAAGAAATTTTAACGAAGCCTTTTGGCCCGTATTTATTCTTTCTTAACGTGCCTTTCCGCATTATTGAAGAAGTGGCGAAACCGTTTACGTTAGCACTGCGATTATTTGGAAACATGTTCGCAGGCGAGTTGATATTTATTTTGATTGCACTGATGCCTTGGTGGGCGCAATGGTTGCCGGGCGGCATTTGGGCAATTTTTCATATTTTAATTATTACGATACAGGCATTTATTTTTATGATGCTGACTATCGTGTATTTAAGTATGGCGCACGAAACACATTAATTTAGGAGGTCTAATGGAAATTGTAAGTATTATTGGTCAAGTTCAAGCATACACCGCTGTTGCAGTGGGTTTGTTGCTGGGTTTATCTTCGCTCGGCACCGCAATCGGTTTCGGTATATTAGGCGGTAAATTTTTGGAAGGCGTTGCTCGTCAGCCAGAACTATCTCCCATGCTAATGGTTCGTATGTTTATCGTAGCGGGCCTCGTCGACGCATTCGCCGTTATTTCGATTGCAATGGGTTTGTTTCTTTTGTTTGCGTCAAAAAATCCTTTGGCAAATGCAGTATTGGCTGCAGCACAACAGCAAGTGAGTTCATAAAGTATAAAAGAGGATTGAGAGGATGGAGATTAATGCAACTCTAGTCGGCCAGCTCATCACATTTGCGCTCTTGGTTTGGTTTACCATGAAATATGTATGGCCGCCGATTACCAAAGCAATGATTGAACGCGAAAAGCGTATTGCCGAGGGCTTGGAAGCGTCTGATCGTAGCAAACTTGAGCTTGAACAAGCCGCATCTGAGGCATTAAGTATCATTCGTGATGCAAAACAGGAAGCTTCTCAAGTGGTTGATCAGGCGCATAAACGTTCTGTGCAAATCGTCGAAGAAGCAAAAGAAAACGCGCGCACTGAAAGCAAGCGTATTGTGGAACACGCACAAGACCAGATTGCATTAGAAGTGAGTCAAACCAAAGAAGCGTTGCGCAAGCAATTAGCGGGACTGGCTGTCGCAGGCGCTGAAAAAATCCTCAAGCGTCAGTTAGATACTTCGACCAATGCTGCGCTATTAGACGAATTTGCGGCTGAAATATGAAATCAACGCAATTGACTACCATAGCAAGACCGTATGCAATCGCTGCCTTTGAATTTGCACGCGATAAAAACGCATTGCCCGCATGGGAGTCGATGTTGGAAGCCGCTTCTTTGTTAACACAAGATGCCTCGTTGCAACAGTTGTTAACGGATCCGCGTGTGACATCGCAGCAACTCGCCGGTTTATATGAAGATGTGCTTGCGTCGGTATTGAATCCGGATATAAAAAATTTTATTCGATTACTAGCCGACTATGGTCGTTTAGCTGTTTTGCCTGATATTGCTGAATTATTTAAAGCCTATCGCGCAGAACAAGAGAAAAAATTGAATGTACAAGTCACTTCTGCTGTTCAATTAAGTGATGATTATCGACAAAAATTAGTGAAAGGATTAACGAAGCGATTGAATCGGGAAATCATGCTGGAATGTGAAATCGATCCCGCATTATTAGGCGGAGCGATTGTGACCGCCGGTGATGTCGTGATCGATGGCTCTATCCGCGGGAAACTAGACCGTATGGCAAAGTTCATACTGAGTAAGGCCATAATTTGAGGATAAATGTCTATGCAGCAAACACAATTAAGCCCATCTGAAATCAGCGAATTAATTAAGCAGCGCATTCAAAAATTTGATATCGCTGCTGAGACACGCACAGAAGGCACCATCGTCAGTTTGAAAGATGGCATTGTGCGAATTCACGGTCTTGCAGACGTGATGCAAGGTGAAATGGTTGAATTCAGCGATAACACATACGGTCTCGCGATGAACCTTGAGCGTGATTATGTGGGTGCTGTCGTGCTCGGTCGCACGGATCATTTGGCAGAAGGTCAAATCGTTAAATGCACCGGCCGTATTTTGGAAGTGCCTGTCGGCGAAGCATTGCTCGGACGTGTCGTTGATGCGCTCGGGATTCCCATCGATGGGAAAGGTCCGATCAATACCACACAAACAGCACCGATCGAAAAAGTCGCGCCAGGCGTGATTGCCCGTCAACCTGTTTCTCAACCCTTACAAACCGGTTTGAAAGCCATTGATGCGATGGTGCCAATCGGTCGCGGTCAGCGCGAATTAATCATTGGCGATCGTCAAACCGGAAAAACCGCTGTGGCGATTGATACGATCATCAATCAACGCGGCACAGGTGTGAAATGTATTTATGTTGCGATTGGACAAAAAGCTTCATCGATCGCTGCCGTCGTTCGTAAGCTCGAAGAACACGATGCGTTAGCTCATACGATCATTGTTGCCGCCGCTGCATCCGAAGCAGCCGCTCTGCAATTTATTGCGCCTTATTCCGGTTGCACGATGGGTGAATATTTTCGTGATAAAGGCGAAGATGCGCTGGTCATTTACGATGACTTGACTAAACAGGCGTGGGCGTATCGCCAAATTTCATTGTTATTGCGCCGACCGCCGGGACGTGAAGCGTATCCGGGGGATGTATTTTATTTACATTCTCGTTTGTTAGAGCGCGCATCGCGTGTCAATGCAGACTATGTCGAAAAAATCACGGGCGGAAAAGTAAAGGGCAAGACGGGTTCGCTCACAGCACTTCCCATCATTGAAACACAAGCGGGTGACGTATCTGCATTCGTTTCGACTAACGTCATCTCCATTACCGATGGGCAAATTTTCCTTGAGACAGATTTATTTAACGCGGGGATTCGTCCTGCCATCAATGCAGGCTTGTCAGTTTCTCGTGTGGGCGGTGCTGCACAAACAAAAATTATTAAAAAACTGGTGGGCGGTATTCGTATTGCTCAAGCGCGTTATCGTGAATTGGCGGCATTTGCGCAATTTGCCTCGGATTTAGATGAAGTGACGCGCAAACAATTGGAACGTGGTCAACGCATCACAGAAATCATGAAACAAAAACAATATCACCCCCTCTCTGTTGCTGAAATGAGTGTGATTTTGTTTGCAGCGGATCAAGGTTATCTGGATAGTTTACCGCTCAATCAAATTGCTGAATTTGAAAGTGGTTTGCTTCGAGAGTTGCGCAATCATCACAGTGATTTAATGAATAAGATTAACACCACGGGTGATTACAATGACGACATTGCAAAAGCCATTCGTAGCCTGATTGAATCCTTCAAAAAAACGGTAGTCTGATATGGCTGTTGGAAAAGAGATACGAACTAAAATTCGAAGTATCAAGAATACGCAAAAAATTACGAGCGCGATGGAAATGGTCGCCGCCAGCAAAATGCGTAAAGCACAAGATCGTATGCATCGTGCCCAGCCGTATGCCAAAAAAATTCTGCAAGTATTGGGACACGTTGCCCGAAGTCATCCTGAATACAAACACGCTTTTTTACAAGAGCGGGAAATTAAACGGGTAGGTTACATTATCGTAACAACCGACCGTGGATTATGCGGTGGTTTGAATGCGAATTTATTGAAAACAGCGATTGCACACATCAAAGAACAGCGCACTCGATCGATCGAAGTGAGTTTATGTTTAATTGGTGCAAAAGCCGAAGCGTTTTTTAAACGCATGGGCGGAAAAGTGCTCGCGCAAGCCAATCATTTAGGCGATACGCCTGCCGTCGAAAATTTGATTGGAACGGTTAAGGTGATGCTGGACGCTTACAGTAATAATCAAATCGATGCGTTGTATTTATGTTCCAATCATTTTATTAACACAATGAAACAGGAACCGATCGTGCAACAACTCTTGCCTGTGGTGCCTTCTACGGATCACACGTTTGAACATCACTGGGATTATATTTATGAACCCGATAATGCAGCGTATTTACTGGGTGAATTGTTATCACGTTACATCGAATCGCAAGTGTATCGAGGGGTCATTGAAAATATTGCCTGTGAGCAGGCTGCGCGAATGATTGCGATGAAAAATGCGACGGAAAATGCGTCTGAACTGATTCACGATTTACAAATGATTTATAACAAAGCGCGTCAGGCGTCGATTACGCAAGAGTTAACAGAAATTGTGGCAGGGGCGGCGGTGGTTTAATGGTTTTGGGTAGGGTGGATTAGGCGCTTTTTGCCGTAATCCACCGACCAAAGGTGGATTACGACGCAAAAATCGCGTCTAATCCACCCTACGTTTAAGAGTTAATTTTGAAATTGAGAGAGGTTAATCATGAGTGTAGGCCATATTGCTGAAATTATCGGTGCGGTGGTAGACGTCCAGTTTCCACGTGATGCAGTACCCAGAATCTACGATGCACTCAAAGTGGAAGAAACAAACATTGTGCTGGAAGTTCAGCAACAATTAGGTGATGGCATTGTGAGAACCATTGCAATGGGCGTCACAGACGGATTGCGCCGTGGTCTTGCTGTCAAAAATACCGGAAGCCCCATCATGGTTCCCGTCGGTAAACCCACACTCGGTCGCATCATGGATGTCTTGGGCCATCCCATCGATGAAATGGGTGACATTCAAACCGAACAATATTTACCGATCCATCGCCCAGCGCCCAGTTTTGCTGAACAAGCGGCATCCGAAGAATTGCTTGAAACAGGAATCAAGGTAATCGATTTAGTGTGTCCCTTCGCGAAAGGCGGTAAAGTCGGCCTGTTCGGCGGTGCCGGTGTGGGCAAGACCGTCAACATGATGGAGCTCATTCGTAACATCGCAATCGAACACAGCGGTTATTCCGTATTTGCCGGTGTCGGTGAACGAACTCGTGAAGGAAATGATTTCTATCTCGAAATGAAAGAATCTAAAGTATTGGATAAAGTCTCGCTTGTTTATGGTCAGATGAATGAACCGCCCGGCAATCGTTTACGTGTCGCATTGACGGGATTGACCATTGCAGAAGCGTTTCGTGATGAAGGGCGTGATGTTCTATTGTTTATCGATAATATTTATCGTTACACACTTGCAGGAGTCGAAGTGTCTGCGTTATTGGGTCGTATTCCTTCTGCAGTCGGTTATCAACCCACACTCGCCGAAGAAATGGGAACACTGCAAGAGCGCATTACGTCCACCAAAAAAGGATCGATTACCTCTGTGCAAGCTGTTTACGTCCCTGCGGATGATTTAACCGATCCTTCACCGGCGACGACATTTGCTCACTTAGACGCGACAGTGGTGCTCTCCCGTCAAATTGCAGAGCTCGGGATTTATCCTGCCGTCGATCCACTCGATTCAACGAGTCGTCAACTCGATCCGCTCGTCGTCGGACAAGATCATTACGACACAGCATTATCCGTGCAAAAAACATTGCAACGTTACAAAGAATTAAAAGACATCATCGCGATTTTAGGCATGGATGAATTATCAGAAGAAGATCGTTTAGTCGTCACGCGTGCGCGCAAAGTCCAAAGCTTTTTATCACAGCCGTTCTTCGTTGCAGAAGTGTTCACTGGGACACCTGGACGATACGTTCCGATTAAAGAAACCATTCGGGGTTTCAAAGGAATTGTAGCGGGCGAATACGATCATTTACCGGAAGAAGCGTTCTACATGGTCGGTACCATTGATGAAGCTGTCGAAAAAGCGCAAAAACTGAAAGAAAAAGCGAAGGCATAAGACATGAGTGAGTCTAAAACATTGCGTCTGGATATCGCGAGTGCTGAGCAAGCAATTTTTTCGGGCGAAGTCAAAATGGTATTTTTGACAGGTGAAATCGGAGAGCTCGGAATCGCGCCGGGCCACACGCCGCTCATTACAAAATTAAAGCCGGGCAATATTCGCATTCTTTTACCCAATAATGTAGAAGAAATATTTTATGTGAACAGTGGCATGTTAGAAGTGCAGCCTTTTATTGTGACCGTGTTAGCAGATACAGTCGTCCGCGCAAAAGATATCGACGAAGCCGCTGCATTACGAGCCAAAGAACATGCTGAAAAAGCTTTGCATGATCGATCATCTGAAATTGATCTTGCCCGCGCGACGACAGAATTAGCCGAAGCGATCGCGCAAATTAATGCGGTGAATCGGATTAAAAAACAGAAGTAGGGTGGGCAAAGCGTAGCGTGCCCACCGTTTCATCCCCATTTTGGAGGCGGTGGGCACGCTGAGCTTTGCCCACCCTACGGAACTTGTCAAAATAAGGAAATGGCAATGCAATACCTCCCCCATCAAAAAAATCCGCGCACTGCGCTCGATGGATTATTTCGTTACGCCGATTTTTTAAATTTCGGTGACGTCCATATTAAATTCGATCATCGAACAGGATTAAAAGCGATTATCGCGATTCACAATTTAAAACGCGGGCCCGCGATTGGTGGATGCCGTTTGCTTCATTATCCAACGACCGATGCAGCGCTCGAAGATGCGTTGCGCTTAGGGCACATGATGAGCTTCAAAGCAGCCATCAGTAATTTAAAACACGGTGGTGCGAAAGCCGTATTGATTAAACCGAAAGTCATCAAAGATCGAAAAGCGTACCTCGAAGCCTTTGCGGATTTTGTACACGAACTCGATGGTCGTTACATTACCGCTGTCGACAGTGGCACTCATCCCGAAGATATGGATATCATTCAAAAACGCACCCCCTATGTCACATGCACCACGAATTTGGGGGTCGATGGCGATCCTTCACCGCAAACTGCTTTTGGTGTCAAACGCGGCATTGAAGCCGCTGTGAAATTTAAAATGAAACGCGATAACCTCGAAGGCATTCATGTTGCTATTCAAGGCGTCGGCAATGTTGGATACCATCTCGCAAAAGAACTTCATGAACAGGGCGCACGCTTGACCGCCACGGATATCAATCCACACGCATTGCAACGTTGCGTAGATGAGTTTGGCGCAACTGTTTGCACACCAGACGCCATTTATGATGTGGAAGCCGATGTATTCGCACCGTGTGCCTTGGGTGCGATATTGAATTTACATACGATTAAACGGTTGCGTGTTCCGATCATTGCCGGTTCCGCCAACAATCAATTAGCGCACCAACATCACAGCGTTTTATTGCATGAGCGCGGGATTCTCTATGCGCCGGATTTTTTAATTAATGCGGGCGGATTAATTTATGTAGCGGCTCTGTATGACCATGCCGATACCGCACTGGCCAAAAAACAGGTGGCGGATATTTATCAGAGAACGCTGGATGTTTTTGTTCGAGCAGAAGACGAAAATATCACGCCCGGCGAACTCGCGGAAAAAATGGCAGTAGAAAGGTTGTCTTGATTAATTCGTCAAATATTGTATATTATCGGACCAAACCCAGTCTTTGTGAGAAAATTATGAGTCAATCTATTCGATTTTTTACCCTTATTTTTTCTTTATTTTTTATCGCTGGCGCAAGCAATAGCTACGCCGCGGCTCAGGAGACACCCCAAATGTTTGCAACATCTGTAATCCAGCCTTCCACGAATCCTAAAAATCTGGCTGGCGTTTCTTTTAACGAGAGAGCCGAAGTAGAAGGCATCGTCGATGATTTGGAAAAATCGGCTGCAGATCCCTATGCTGCCAGTCTGCCCTTGATCGCTAGTGCTGAGTTGGGTGATGCAAACCGTTACTCTCTCTCACTTTCAAAAATGTTGGTTTTGTTGGTTCAGCTAAATAAAACGCCCGATGCTTTCCCTGAATGGATGCGAAATAATTCGTTTAAAGCGTGGATGTGGGGACGTGTATTGTTAGCTGCAGATGCCGTGAATGACGTTCCAGCGGTTATCAAATCAAAACGAAAATTGGCCGTTTTATTAAACAGCGGAATGACAAAAGACGATAATCTGGCTTTTTTTGCGTGGGCAGAAGGCTATCTTGCCACATTGAATAATCATACTTACCTGGTTTCTCAGCAAAAAATGACGAAAGATGCGATCGAATTGACAAACGAATACAGCATCAAACCAACTCATGCTGCATTGTCTAACGCATTATGGGCATGGGTCATGGCACTGCCGGCTTCAGCCAATGCGCAAAAGATTGATCCTTACAATCAAACCAAAAAACAAATGACTTCCTTGACCTTTACGCAATCTGTCGTCGATGCAATTCAAACCGGTCTCTTGAGAACGGCAGACTCGAATGATTATCCTGCATGGGCATTGGCAAAAGTGCGTGTAGCCGCTGCGGTGATGCATGATGAAGACTTGTATCAACAAATCAATGGTGCATTAACGTCATCTTTGGCCGATGCGAAAAAAGCAGGAGCGAAAGCAGAGTACGCGTTAGGTGTGTTAGAAAATCAATTAGCCATGTTGCAAATGAATAAAGAATTGCGCCCGCAAGGGAATCCTTTGTCCATGAGACAATCAAGAATGTAATTGCTTAGCACGCCTTCCTCCGCAGGGCATAGGCGTCAAGCTAAGAGAAATTTTTTGTGAGTAGCACAGCTGTCACCCGCGGTAGCACAGCTGTCACCCCGCGCTAGTCGCGGGGCTGGGCTTTAATCCATTAAAAAAATTAATAGCCTATTTTTATATTTTCAAGCCCGGACCCCGCGACTAGCGCGGGGTGACACGTCTGGCGCGCGGGGTGACACGTCTGGCGCACAGAGTGACACGTCGTATTATTTATTTCCTTAGCTTGACGCCTATGCCGCAGAGGGAAGGCGTGCTAATTAATTAAAAAAATCAGTCCGCCCTCTCTTTTCTTTCATTTTGATAAACAAACCCATTCTTGTTACTATCACTAGGGCGTGTTCCTATGCCTTTTGCCAAAGCGAAAAATGAGGAGACCGAGATAAAATTTTTGGAAATTCGAGAAAGATAGCACCGCTATCTGACGAGAATTTCCAAAAATTTTAGCCGGTCTTACTCATTTTGCAGCTGGCAAAAGGTATAGGGACACGCCCTGATACATTTTTTATGGATAATTTATGGCGAGTGATAACGAATACCAACAAGTCATTTACGAACTCTCCGAGTCGATCGTCGCCGCACAAAAACCGATACGCATCCTGGACGCTATCAAATGGAGTCCTGAAGTCCAGCAACAATTTTTTAAAAATAAATGCAAAAAATTACCGCACGTCAATTCACAGTATTATCAAGAAAAAAACCCACTCTCATTTGATCCACACCAAAAAATAGAAGAATTCCACGAGATTGAGCGCAATATTCGTCGCAAGCTCGGTCAATATAGCGGTGTGGGCAGTATTATGCAGCGCATGTGTCGTGAATACACCCGTGTTGTTCATATGCTCATGGCGCGCGGCACAAAAAGATTCACTGAAATTTCCCAGGAATTGTATGGGAGTTCGGAAGATGCATTTCACATTGGCGCACCGACGTTAAAAGACTTAGCAACGTTAGTGACGAACACACTGAGCAATATCAAAGACCGTGTATCAACCGCCGCAGACGATAAAATTTTTACGAGTGAAGAAACGGTTGCCTTATTGAGTGAACGTCTCGCTGGTTATTTTACGGGAACGAATCACACGCCTCGCGTTGAGTTAAGCGATGGGATTGTTGCTGATGCCGCAGCCGGTGCTGATCGTATCAAAATTCATGCAGGATATATGTTCAGTGAACGTGAAATTCGAACATTTGAAATTCACGAAGGATGGGTACACTTAGGCACGACACTGAATGGAATGGCCCAACCCATTTGTACGTTTCTCAGCAAGGGGCCGCCTTCTTCAACGATTACGCAGGAAGGATTAGCGATTATCACAGAAGTATTTACGTTTTCGTCTTATCCGCGCAGAGTGAAACGTTTAACGAATCGAATCACGGCCGTCAGCATGGCTGAAGAAGGCGCTGATTTTCTCGAAGTTTTTAATTTTTATCGTGAACAAGGCCTTGAAGAAATCGATAGTTACCATTCCACCACGCGAGTGTTTCGCGGTAGCACGCCCACCGCAGGGCCTTTCACCAAAGATTTGTCATACAGCAAAGGATTTATCCTGATTTATAACTACATACGTCTCGCGGTACAGCGTGGGTTGGTATCGAATATTCCGTTGCTGTTTGCGGGTAAAGCTACCCTGGAAGATATTCACATCATTCATGATTTAGTTGAAGAGAAAATCATTGTGCCGCCACGTTATATTCCACCGCAATTCCAGGATATTGCCGCACTGAGCGCGTGGATGTGTTATTCCCTGTTCTTAAACAAACTGGATTTGCAACGGCTCGCGACAGATTTCAAAGCGATTTTGTTGTAATAATCTGGTGGATTACGGCAAAAAACGCCTAATCCACCCTACGCAATAGCAATTTGTCGTAGGGTGGATTAGGCGTTTTTTGCCGTAATCCACCACAGTTGTAGTATAATGCTCAACCTTTTTAGGTTAGTTGAATACTTATGTTTGATTTAAAACAACCCTTCGATGTCATTGTCATCGGTGGCGGCCATGCAGGAACAGAAGCCGCACTCGCTGCTGCGCGCATGGGCGTTAAGACCTTATTGTTGACTCACCAGATCGAAACCCTGGGCCAAATGTCATGCAATCCCGCGATTGGTGGTATCGGCAAGGGGCATTTGGTGAAAGAAATCGATGCCTTGGGCGGTGCGATGGCCCGCGCCATCGATCAAGCCGGTATCCAATTCCGCATATTGAATGCGAGCAAAGGTCCCGCTGTACGCGCAACCCGTGCGCAAGCCGATCGCGTTCTTTACAAACAAGCTATTCGCCAAATGCTCGAATCACAACCCAATTTATGGATTTTTCAACAAGCCGTTGATGATATTTTGATGGAACAAGACCGTGTCACCGGCGTCATGACCCAAATGGGATTGATCTTCAAAGCCAAAACCGTTGTGTTAACTGCAGGAACATTTCTCGCCGGAAAAATTCATATTGGATTGCAGCATTATGAAGGCGGTCGCGCAGGCGACATGCCCGCTAAAACATTAGCGCATCGATTGCGTGAGTTACCGCTTCGGGTCGGACGTTTAAAAACAGGGACACCGCCGCGCATTGATGGGCGCTCGATTGATTTCAGCGTGTTAGAAAAACAAGATGGCGATACGCCTGTTCCTGTTTTTTCTTTCTTAGGGAAAGTCGAAGAACATCCGCGTCAAATTCCATGCTATATCACACATACAAATCAACAAACACATGATGTCATTCGTGCAGGCTTGGGCGAATCGCCGCTCTACACGGGCGTGATTGAAGGGGTGGGTCCGCGTTATTGTCCATCGATTGAAGATAAAATTATGCGGTTCGCCGATAAAACATCGCATCAAATTTTTGTAGAGCCCGAAGGGCTCACCACATTCGAAATTTATCCCAACGGTATTTCGACGAGTTTACCTTTTTCAGTGCAAATAGAATTGGTCCGCACGATGAAAGGATTTGAAAATGCATACATTACACGTCCAGGTTATGCAATTGAGTACGATTATTTTGATCCGCGCGATTTGAAACCGTCTCTCGAAACAAAATATATTTCTGGATTATTTTTTGCAGGACAAATTAATGGAACAACCGGTTATGAAGAAGCCGCCGCACAAGGCTTAATCGCTGGGATGAATGCGGCATTATTCACACAAGAAAAAGAATCGTGGACACCGCGTCGCGATGAAGCGTATATCGGCGTATTGATTGATGATTTAATCACGCGCGGCACAACAGAACCGTATCGCATGTTTACCAGTCGCGCTGAATATCGATTATTGCTGCGCGAAGATAACGCTGATTTACGTTTAACGCCGAAAGGATTTGAACTGGGTTTAGTGGATGAAGTGCGATGGCATTATTTTGAAAAAAAACGTGCCGTGATTGTCGAAGAAAAAGCACGATTATTTTCGACTTGGATACGTCCTGAAACAGACGTCGCCAAAGCGATTGAAACAATGATCGATCAACCACTCGCGCGCGAATATCGTTTGGAAGAATTGCTACGAAGACCGAACGTCACTTATCCGCAATTGATGAAAATCGCAGAAATCGGCCCAGGTATTTCAGACGAAAAAGCGGCTGAACAAATCGAAATTCAAATTAAATACGCGGGATATATTGATCGTCAACAAGAAGAAATCGATCGTCAATTGCGAAATGAGCAATCAAAAATTCCATCGAGTTTTAATTACGATAAAGTCGTGGGCCTATCCGCCGAAGTGCGACAAAAATTAAATGAAATACGACCCACTACCGTTGGGATGGCGTCGCGTATTCCCGGCATCACGCCCGCGGCGATTTCTCTGTTGCTGGTTTACATGAAAAAATCGTCTGCGGTGCTTGTTGAGTGAATCCGATGAGAGAATTTCTACATACATCGCTCATTGAAAACAATCATATTGTTTCGTCCGACACAGAAGAAAAATTCATTGCGTATCTGACACTATTACAAAAATGGAATCGGGTTCATAACTTGACGGCCATTCGTGATGAGAAACAGAGCGTGTTATTACATATTTTGGATAGTTTATCGATTCAACCTTATTTGCACGGACATTTTCTCATTGATGTGGGAACCGGAGCCGGATTGCCTGGTATTCCTCTGGCGCTGACCTGTCCTGATCATCATTTTGTTTTGTTGGATAGTAATAGCAAAAAAATCCGATTTTTGTCACAAGTACTTTATGAGTTACAGTTAAAAAATGTGGAAATTGTTCACGCGCGATGTGAAAATTTCAATCCAGAAAAAAAATTTGATAGCATCCTGTCTCGCGCTTTTGCCAGTATTCAGGTAATGTTGGCAACAACGCAGCATTTATTATCAGATAATGGACAGTGTTTAGCGATGAAAGGGGCTTATCCTGAGAAGGAAATCAGAGAAATCATACCGCCCTTTCATCTCATTGCGATCCATCCATTGCGGATAAAAGGGTTAGAGGCAGAAAGGCATTTGATTTGTGTGGGAAAGAGCTAACTCGTCAAATAAGTTTTTCCGAATGCTGACGAGGGGCGTTGCGACTAGGATGCCGGGAAGCATCGAGGGCAGGGATGCCCGCTCCCGAGTGGCATTCGGAAAAATTTATTTGACGAGGTACTAGATGATGGGAAAAATAATCGCGATCGTTAATCAAAAAGGCGGGGTTGGAAAAACAACGACGAGTATTAATCTGGCCGCATCTCTTGTGACGCTCAAACGCAAAGTCATATTAGTGGATTTAGATCCCCAGGGAAATGCCACTGTCGGCAGTGGCGTCAACAAAGAACAATTTACGATTTCCGCGAAAGATATTTTATTAAACGAAGCTGAAATCCAATCTGCACTCATCAAAACACAAAGTGGTTATGAGATATTACCCACGACCCACGACTTAATTGTCGCAGAAGTCCAGTTAATGCAAGCAGTACAACGTGAAATGCGATTGAAGCACACGCTCGCAACTATCATCGATCAATACGATTATGTGTTAATCGACTGTCCTCCTTCGTTAAATATTTTGACATTGAATGCATTGACCGCCGCGCATTCTGTTTTGATTCCCATCCAATGTGAATATTATGCGCTCGAAGGATTGACCGCTTTATTAAATACGATTGAACAAGTTCAAACAACGATTAATCCAACTCTGCACATCGAAGGATTGTTGCGCACGATGTATGACGGTCGCAATCGATTGTCATTGGATGTGTCTGCGCAATTGATTCAACATTTTCCTGGGAGAGTATATCGAGCTGTCATTCCACGGAATGTGCGTTTGGCAGAAGCGCCCAGTCATGGGTTGTCGATCATTCAATACGACCCTAAATCACAGGGAAGTGTTGCTTACTTAGCCTTGGCGAGTGAAATGTTGCAGCGGGTGGGTGAGAAAGCCGCAAAACAGCCATGTAAGGCTTAGTTTTTGTTCTGTACTGTCACTAAATGACAGTATAAAGCAAATGAAAACCAGATCGTTAAATTACCGCAACAAATCAAACTACGATTGTAACTCTTCCAGCCAGAGTCGTTGCCATGCTAACTAAAAATAGACGGGCTCGGGCATGCACATACGCGCGAGCGCGAAAAATCAGAGTAATACTTCGTTCTAATCACTTGAAAAATGTGCTACATAGTGGTATATTTTTTATAAGGAGGAAAGGTTGAAAATAAAAATGAGAATTTTTAAATATCGGATTTTTGATCAATGGGCGAAGAAAGAATTAGCGATAATGCATTAAAAAAAGCTATTGATGAAATGGGAAACGGTTTATTCGAGGCTAATTTAGGTAGCGGGCTTTATAAAAAACGCATTGCTAGAAAAGGTCAAGGAAAGCGATCGAGCTACAGAACGATTCTAGCTTTCAAAGAAAAAGATCGATCTTTTTTTATGTACGGCTATGCTAAAAATGATCGTGATAATATCAGTAATAAAGAAGAGTTAGTTTATAAAAAATTGGCCGGTTATTTTTTAAAAATGCCAGATAGTAAACTAGAAAATCTAATTAAGATCGATGAATTGTTCGAGGTAAAATAATTATGAAATCTAAAAAAATAAAACACCCAACAATGCTTGAAGTCGCACACGAAATGGCAAAAGGCTTATACGAAGCTAATGTGATTGATGCAACCACGATGCGCGACTTCGATACGTTATGCCTAACACCCGTAAAAGAATTATCACCCAAAGAAATTAAAAAAATTCGTCTCAAAGAAAAAGTCAGTCAACCTGTATTCGCAAGATGCCTTAATACCAGTACCTCAACCATTAAACAATGGGAGCAGGGTGCAAAACATCCTAGAGGGACATCTCTCAAATTGTTACACCTGGTCGCAGAAAAGGGTTTAGTTATTTTGATAGCCTAATTATATTTATAAACACTCGCCGTAGTGAATGGATTAATCGGCCCAACAACTTTTTCTGCATCAAACGGATCGCACAATCCCTCTTGAATTAACTGAACAGCCCGAGCATGAAAATTCGTCCAACCATGCTCCAATAAATATTTTTCCCAATTGAGTGTGTCGCTTTTTTGAATGAAATGACGACCTTCTTCGTCAACCCAAATCACTTCCGCCACAACGGTTCGGCCGCCCACGGCACTGCCATGACAGCTCGCACATCCAGGCCCACGCGCACGCGCGCAATCAATAATTTCTTTACCTAACACTGCTTCCCAATCCGGAATAAAAGGTTGATGTTTGGGAGAAGTGCGCAAAGGAATCGCACAGTGCTGGCAAACTGTTGGAACCAGTCGTTGACACATCAAACAGCGTAGAACACTGCTATCACTCAACATCACTGGCGAAATACCCATATCGACCAACCGCGTAATAATGGCCGTCGCACGATTGGTATGAAGCGTCGTCAACACCAAGTGACCTGTAATAGATGCACGAACCATCACGTGTGCCGTATCTTCATCTCGCATTTCACCGAGAATAATCACGTCAGGATCCATACGTAACGCAGCACGTCCCATGCTCGCAAAACTGCGGTCTTCTTTTTCCGTATTCACCGGCACTTGCGTCGCTTCTTCAACCACTTTTTCAACAGGATCTTCAATCGAATACAGTTTTTGCGTTGCCTCTACCATTTCCATACACGCAGCTAACGTCGTGGTTTTACCTGAACCAGTCGGACCGGCAACGATAATGGCACCGAAAGGCAACTTGAGGGCCATTTTAATAATTTCGACTTGCTTTGCGGTATACCCCAATTCTCCTAACGTGTGAACACGTTCTTCGCCCGTCGTCAAAATACGCATGACCATATCAAAACCGCCGTGCGCAGGAACACTGGCCAGACGCAAGCGAATATCTCTGCCATTCATTTTCAACGGCATGGATGCATCTTGCGGAACCAGCGGATTGAAGTGAGAAGTCGCATGGTCTGTTTCTTTATTGAATGCAACAGAAGCTAATTCTCTTCCTAATTTTTCAGACCATTCGGCGTAAACACGCAACTCACCGTGTTGTCGCATACGAATTTTGGTATAGGTTTGTCGAACTTGAATGTGAATATCACTGACATTTTGTTGCACGGCTTCAAACACTAAATCCCGCAAATGCCGTTGTTGATCACTGAATGTTGTACTCGTCTCGCCTTTTTGTCTCTTGACAACATCTTCTTCCTGACCGCTTGCCAGTAACAATTTGATGAATGAATGATTTGCTGCAAACACTTGCCCGGGATGAATCCCTTTGCTGAGCATGAGTGATTTGCAATTTTGGACAGTACGGGAAGTGGGATCGGAAGAAAGAATCGTTGCGCTTTTTAACACAACAATATTTTGCTGATCCTTACACCAAGACAGCATTTCATCCATGACCCTGTCTTTTGTGTCTAGGTCAGCTTGGCTATTAAGAACTTTTGTTAAAGTCGCCGCCGCAAATTGATCCAATTGCGCTACGCGATCTTTATCGTTCGTCGTATTTCCGGAAGATATCAGCCCTGCCATTGTTTGTTGCCTCTACAATGATTCCTGACCTAAGAAGCGCCATATATATAATTATGACAGAGCCGCGACCGTCAGGGAGCGTCACAACTGTTGAATTTTTAACATACTTCTAGGACGGTGACGCTCCCTGACGGTCGCGGCTCTGCTTGTTTATCGAAAAATATATTTATAATCAAAGTATTATATTTATTTCACACGTCCAGATTGATCACTTCTAGCGCATTCGCTTCAATAAACTCACGACGTGGCTCAACTTGATCACCCATCAAAGTGGTAAAAATTTGATCTGCCGCGACTGCATCTTCAATCGTCACTTGCAGCATTCGACGGGTCTCGGGATTCATCGTGGTGTCCCATAATTGATCAGGGTTCATTTCACCCAACCCTTTATATCGTTGAATCGTCTGGCCTTTTTTAGCTTCTGCCATCAGCCAAGTAACCGCATCAGCAAATGAGGCAACAGACAGTCGCTTTTCACCCCGTTCCACATAAGCCCCTTCTTGCAACAAGCCCTGAAGCTTTTTGCCTAACGACACCATTTTCTGGTATTCGCCCGATACAATCAGATCCCTATTGATTAACAAATGATGCTCCGCCCCATGGTGAACGATATTCACTTTTGGCAGCCAAATATTTTTTTCCGTATCTTGATATGCTTCGAAAGAATAACGGACAGGCGCATCCTGGGCCGTATGAAGAAGTTGTGATAGTTTTTCATTCAGCCCTTCGACCGATGATTTCTGAGAGAGACTCGTTTCATCCAATGCCGGTGCATAAATAAGCGCGCCTAATAGCGATTTTGGATAAATTCGGGACAATTTATGAATAACAGAATGAACCGACAGATACTCAAGCAACAGTTTTTCCAGTGGAGCGCCCGTGATTGGCAAACTCGAGCCATCCGCAAATAACCGGGTATCATCCAATGCAGATTGGACTAATGATAATTCCAGCGCCTCATCATCTTTGAGATATTGCTCTTGTTTGCCCTTTTTAATTTTGTAGAGCGGCGGCTGAGCAATATAAATATAACCACGCTCGATTAATTCAGGCATTTGACGATAAAAAAATGTCAACAACAGCGTTCGAATATGCGAACCATCCACGTCAGCGTCCGTCATGATGATAATGCTGTGATACCGCAACTTATCTGGATTGTATTCTTCGCGACCAATCCCACAGCCCAACGCAGTAATCAAAGCAACGACTTCTGCTGAAGAAAGCATTTTGTCAAACCGTGCTTTTTCAACATTCAATATCTTGCCTTTCAAGGGTAGCACTGCTTGATTTTTTCGATTTCTCGCTTGTTTTGCTGATCCGCCTGCCGATTCACCCTCTACAATAAAGACTTCTGATCGACTGGGATCTTCTTCTTGGCAATCGGCTAATTTTCCGGGCAATCCAGCCATGTCCAATGCCCCTTTGCGGCGCGTCATGTCTCTTGCCTTTCTAGCCGCTTCACGTGCTCTCGCTGCATCAATCACTTTCAGCACAATCGCTTTCGCATCTTGTGGAAATTCCATTAAAAATTCTTGTAATTTTTCGGCTGTTGCAGAATCCACAGCGGATTTAATTTCAGAAGAAACGAGTTTATCTTTTGTTTGTGAAGAAAATTTAGGATCGGGCATCTTAACCGACAGAACAGCGGTCAATCCTTCACGAAAATCATCCCCAGTCATGGTAATTTTATCTTTCTTTAAAAAACCTTCGTGCTCGATGTAATGATTCAGCACACGAGTCATCGCACTTCGAAAACCCGCCAAGTGCGTGCCACCATCTTTTTGTGGAATATTATTCGTAAAACAAAAAATCTTTTCTATGAAAGTATCATTCCACTGCAGAGCGACTTCGACCGTCGTTCGGTCTTTTTCCAACGAAAAATAAAACACTTTAGAATGTATAGGTGTTTTATTACGATTCAAATCTTCTACGAATGCTTTAATTCCGCCATGGTATTCAAACGTATCGTGCTTGCCAGACCGTTCATCTGCTAGGTGAATTTTAATGCCAGAGTTTAAAAAAGATAATTCTCTCAAGCGCTTAGCCAATATATCGTAGGAAAAATGGATATTAGTGAACGTTTCTTTGCTCGGCTTGAAACGCACCTCAGTCCCGCGCTCTGTCGTTTCACCCACCACCGCGAGCGGTGCTTGCGGATCACCATGTTTATAGTGCTGTGTGTACACTTTACCGTTCAATCGAACCGTTAAATACAAATCTTCTGATAGCGCATTGACGACAGAAACACCCACGCCATGCAAACCACCCGAAATTTTATAGGAATCATTATCAAATTTACCGCCAGAATGCAGAACCGTCATGATGACTTCGGCGGCAGAACGACCTTCTTCAGGATGAATATCGACTGGAATCCCTCTACCATTATCTTTCACCGATACAGTTTCATCTGCGTGAATAGTCACGTGAACTTCATTACAAAAGCCTGCTAAGGCTTCATCGATCGCATTATCGACCAGTTCAAACACCATATGATGCAATCCAGTCCCGTCATCGGTATCCCCGATGTACATCCCTGGACGCTTACGTACGGCATCTAACCCTTTTAAGACTTTAATATTCGATGAATCGTAGCTGGCTGCACTATTCACTCTATTGCTCCCAATTTTCCTCTCGCACATCATTATGTTCCACGTGAAACATTTTGATGGGAGTCTGGCATGAATCAACCCAGGCTTCGCGCTCTACAGCAGTCACAAAAACCTGGGCAGTTTGTTTTTCAAGTAATCGCATTAAACGGGATCTGCTGTGATGATCAAGCTCAGACGGCAAGTCATCCATCAAATAGATTGGCTTTCTATTTGCATACTCATGCAGCATGGCCCCTTGGCCGATAATCATAGCACAAATGAATAATTTTTGTTGCCCTCTGGACAAGATATCTTTGACAGGTATCTGATTGATAGAAATCTTAAAATCCGCTCGATGAGGGCCCAGTTGAGTATGGCCTGCATAAACATCTCGATCGCCCCATCGAGCCATCGCATCTTGATACGTGAGACTGTCATCCCAGCCCGGATAATAGGCGAGTTCCAACCCGGGAATATCGATCAACTCCAATAAAGTGGACTGCAAAAAAGGCAATAGTTGCGCGATGACGTTTCGACGAATCGCATCCAGCGATGTCGCCGATTTGATTAATTCTGCACTCCATATTTCCAATTCTTTTGAGGGTCTACGCTCTCGTAACGCTGTATTTCTTTGTTTTAAAACACGTTCATACGTTTTCCAGACTGGCAAAAAATCGGGAGCAAGGTAAAAAGCGCTCCAATCCAAGTATTTTCGACGAAAAACAGGGCCAGCATCGAGCAAGTTAAAGCTATTCGAATTAATCAATAACAAGGGGGCTAGTTCCAATAACTCTCCAATAGAACTTTTATCGCGTGCAGCTACACGAACTCTCATCGTCCCATCGCGTTGACGCTCGACGCCCACCGGCACAACTTGTTGATCATTTGTCTGTATTTGAGCAAAAAGAGAGAACTTTGGGGCTAAATGATTAATAATGTGACCCACACTCGAGCTGCGAAATGAACGGCCTCGGCTAAGATAATAAATCGCCTCGAGCAGACTCGTTTTACCGCTGGCATTGCAGCCATAAAAAAAATGAAATCCGCTGGCAGTTAAGTCAATCTTAACGGAAGCGAGATTGCGAAAATGGGTGATATCAAGTCGCAGTAGTGACATGTGGAATGCTCAACCTCCTTCCCCTTTTCCTCACTGCCATTAAGTTAAAGACATAAATTAAATCTTTAGCGAAGGCACTTCCCCCTTTGAAAAAGAGCCTGTCCCGCACTTGTTGCGGGACAGGCTCTTTTTCAAAGGGGGTGCCCTTCGGTCAAGATTTGATTTACGTCCTTAACTTAATGGCAGTGCACTAATCACAACCTCATCGGCATCACGACATACAAACTACCGTCTTTTTCAAGCGATTCGAATAGGGCGCCGCCATCCTGGGCGCCAAAAGACCAGCAAAATTTTTCAGAAGACATCGCTGAAACGACATCCAGCAAATATGTCACGTTAAATCCAACTTCTACACCGCTGCCCTCATATTCCATTTGAACAATCTCTTCCGCTTCCTCTTGCTCAGGATTATTCGCAACGATACGCAACATATTTTGTTCCAGTTGAAAACGAATGCCTCGAAATTTTTCATTCAACAGAATAGACGCTCTTGTTAACGCTTGCTTAAAGGCATCGCAGGTTGCAATCGCGGTATTTTCAATTCGACGTGGAATCAATTTATCGTAATCCGGGTATTGCGCATTAATGAGCTTGGAAGTAAATGTAAACTCCGACGATTTCACTCGAAAATGATGTTCCCCAATACAAATGGTCGCGTTTTCTTCGCTATTCGCATCGAGTAAACGCATCAATTCCAATACACTTTTGCGAGGTAAAATCACTTTAATTTGAGCAGAATTCGTCTCAATGGAATCAATAGAACTAAAGGCAAGTCGATGGCCATCTGTGGCTACACACTTCATAACGTTTTGATTAATATCAAATAAAGCCCCGTTCAAGTGGTGCCGAACATCTTGCTGACCCATTGCAAAATATACTTTACTGATTAGTTTTTTCAGTTGCGCTTGATTCATTGAGAATTCAGTCGTAAAAGGACTTTCTTCCATGCTAGGGAAGTCCTTGGCAGGCATGGTCGTTAAAAGAAAACGACTTTTATTCGAACGTAAAACAACTTGATCTCCCTCTAACATCATCGAAATGACGGCATCTTCTGGTAACGCACGGCAAATATCCAGTAATTTTCGGGCAGAGACGGTCACAACACCAGGCTCAGACGCTTCCATGAGCGCGGCCGTTCCAATCAATTCTATTTCAAGATCCGTGGCGGTGAGTGAGAGACATTGATCTTCGACCCTTAGCAAAACATTGGCTAAAATCGGGAACGTCTGTCTACGTTCAACAACTCCGCCGATCATCTGCAATGGTCTGAGTAAAGCTGCTCGTTGAATAATCGCTTTCATAAATAGTCCTATTAAAAATACCTTGTCATGCCAGCATGCTTTTAGCTGGCATCCAGCGACTTTTTATGGCACTGGATGCCAGCTAAAAGCATGCTGGCATGACAGGAAATTCATTCATTTAAAGCTGACACCATTACGTCGTTAAAATCCGCAAAAGATTTGTATAATCTTCTTCAACATTTTGATTCGATTGTTTAAATTCCGCAATCACTCTGCACGCATGAAGCACAGTCGTATGGTCCCGACCACCAAACGCATCGCCAATTTCCGGCAAGCTGTGATTCGTTAATTCTTTCGCCAGCGCCATCGCCATTTGCCTTGGGCGAGCCACAGAGCGACTTCGACGCTTCGACAATAAATCCGCCATTTTAACTTTGTAATATTCCGCGACCGTTTTTTGGATATTTTCGATGGTGATGAGCTTATCTTGTAACGCCAATAAATCACGCAGCGCTTCTTTGACAAAATCCAACGTGATCGGTTTGCCCGTAAAATGAGCATTTGCGATGATCCGCTTCAAAGCACCCTCCAGTTCACGTACATTCGAACGAATTCGTTTAGCCACAAAAAAAGCCACTTCATACGGCAAATCAATTTTTGCTTTTTCCGCCTTGCTCATCAAAATAGCCACGCGCGTTTCCAACTCAGGCGGCTCGACCGCAACTGTCAATCCCCACCCAAACCGTGATTTCAGGCGTTCTTCCACCCCATTAATTTCCTTGGGATAACGATCACACGTCAAAATCACTTGCTGCTGACTTTCCAGCAGAGCATTAAACGTATGGAAAAATTCCTCTTGGGAACGGTCCTTCCCCGCAAAAAATTGGATATCGTCAATCAAAAGTGCGTCGACTGTCCGGTAATATCGCTTAAAATCGTTCATTGAGTTGGTTTGAAGCGCTCTCACCATATCCGCCACAAAACGTTCGGAATGCAAATAAAGCACTTTCGCATTGGGATTATTGCGAACAATTTGATTCCCAATCGCATGCAGCAAATGCGTCTTTCCCAGGCCAACTCCACCGTACAAATAAAGCGGATTATAGGCGACCCCAGGATTTTCACCGACCTGGAAAGACGCCGCTTTAGCCAATTGGTTCGATTTACCTTCCACAAAATTATCAAACGTAAAATTGGGATTCACATTACTTTGATAATTCGGCACGTCAGGCGCACTGGCGACCACGGGCTTGCTAAATGAAGCCGTAGCAGCCATCGGCGGTTTACTGATCGACGCGACTTTAGCTGCTGTGACATCAGCAGTGGTGGCGCTGCCAATTTTCAAATAAATGTGAGGGGGTTGCGATTGACTAAATTGCGTAACCAATTCTTTAATTCGACCGAGAAAACGATCATTAATCCATTCCAACACAAAACGATTGGGAACAAACAAGGTGAGCGCGCTATCCGCATGCTCAACTTGCAGCGGTCGAATCCAAGTATTAAATTGTTGCGACGGAAACTCATCTTGCAAACAACTCAGACATCTATCCCAAAGCGTTGCGCTCACGCACTTCTCCCAAAAACTGTTAACAACCAACCACTGATCGACCTAAAGCAGGCGGTGGCCGCAACGTAAGGGTCAAGAATAAAATGACTAGCGACTTGATGCCATGGAATGGCATCACGCAGCGCCATGGATGGCGCGTTTGGAGCAAGTCATTTATTCTTGACCCTTACGTTGGCACCACTGCCTAAAGCTACTTCAAAGCTACTAAGGCTACTAAAGCTACTAAAGCTACTAAAGCTACTAAAGCTACTAAAGCTACATAAAGCTATTAAAACTATTTAAAAAAACAGTAGTAGCATATATTTCATTATTTAACTATTTCATTATTTCAATATATATAAGATAACGTAGTCTAATTGGAAAATAAGTGAAGGTATACAAATAATGACAAATAATCCCGTAACAAAACCGCTGATTCTCGTAGATGGTTCATCGTATTTATATCGTGCATTTCATGCGATGCCATCGTTGAGCAATTCCAAAGGATTTCCCACTGGCGCCATCTACGGCGTCATCAATATGTTGCGCCGCCTCATCGCTGACCATGAGCCCGACAGCATGGCAGTTGTATTCGATTCCAAAGAAAAAACGTTTCGCGAAACATTGTATGAATCGTATAAAGCCAATCGCGCCGCAATGCCAGATGATTTGATTCAACAAGTTAATCCATTGCATGAGATTATTCGCGCGCTAGGCATTCCACTTGTGATCGAACACGGCGTTGAAGCAGATGATGTCATCGGAACACTCGCCAAACAAGCTGAAAAAGCAGGCATTTCCGTGCTCATTTCAACGGGAGACAAAGATTTCGCGCAACTCGTCAGTCCGCATATCACGCTCGTCAATACAATGACGAATTCGATACTCAATCCACAAACCGTCGTTGAAAAATTCGGTATTCCCGCTCACCTCATTATCGATTATTTAGCGTTAATGGGAGATAGCATCGACAATATTCCTGGCGTTCCACAAGTGGGTCCTAAAACTGCTGTAAAATGGCTAACTGAATATGGAAATTTAGACAACATTATTGCGAACGCTGACAAAATAACAGGAAAAGTAGGTGATAGTTTGCGCGGATGTCTTGAACAACTTCCACTGGCCAAAACACTCGCTTCAATTAAATTAGATGTCAATCTCGACATGACTTTTTCTGATTTAAAACGAACACAACCTGACACGGAAAAATTAATTACTTTTTATAAAGAACTGGAATTTAAAAGTTGGTTGAATGAATTATTTGAAAAAAACTCGGCAAGCGCATCAGATAAACATGCTGAATATGAAACGATATTCACCGAAAAAGAATTACACGCCTGGCTCGAAAAATTAGAAAAAGCTAGCATATTTGCTTTCGATACAGAGACAACGAGTTTACATTGCATCGATGCAAAAATCGTTGGATTATCATTTGCGATCACACCACAAAAAGGTGTTTATATTCCATTGTCTCATCAATATGAAAACGCACCGCAACAACTCAATCGCGAAAAAGTATTGCACGCTTTTAAATCGTTACTTGAGAATCCCGACATCAAAAAAATCGGACATAACATTAAATATGACATGGGAGTGTTAGCAAATTACGATATTCATTTAAAAGGAATTGCATACGACACCATGTTGGAATCGTATATTTTGGATAGCACGAGCAACAATCACGATATGGATTCTCTCGCGCTAAAATATTTGGGTTGGCGAACGATTCATTATGAAGATGTTGCAGGAAAAGGCGCAAAACAAATTACATTCGATCAGGTTCCTGTTGAATCCGCCGCTACTTATGCCGCAGAAGATGCCGATGTGACATTGCAATTACATCACCATTTTTGGCCAATGTATTTAAAAGAACCCCAATTAAAATCGGTATTTGAAGAAATTGAAATGCCGCTCGTTCCTGTGCTTGCAAAAATGGAAAGAAACGGTGTGCTCATTGATGCAAAAAAATTAGAGAAACAAACCGCAGAACTGGAAAAACGATTGGCTGAATTAGCCGTTGAAACATTTGAATTAGCTGGAAATGAATTCAATATGAATTCGCCCAAACAATTACAAGAAATTCTTTACACACAATTAAAATTACCGATATTGCAAAAAACACCGACGGGACAACCCTCTACTGCAGAACCTGTATTGCAAGAATTAGCGCTCGATTATCCACTCCCTAAATTAATCATTGAATATCGTACACTCAGTAAATTAATGTCGACCTACACGAAACGATTGCCCGAACAAATCAATGCAACCACGGGACGCATTCATACTTCATACAATCAAGCTGGCACTGCAACGGGACGTTTATCTTCATCCGATCCCAATTTACAAAATATTCCCGTGAGAACACATGAGGGAAGACGCATTCGACAAGCGTTTATCGCGCCAGCTGGATATAAACTCATTAGTGCGGATTATTCACAAATTGAATTACGCATCATGGCGCACATTTCTGGCGATGCTGCATTGCTTAGCGCATTCGAACAAAATTTAGATATTCATAAAGCAACGGCGGCAGAAGTATTGGGAATTCCCCTGGAAAAAGTGACCTCTGACGAACGACGCGCAGCGAAAGCCATTAACTTTGGTTTGATTTATGGCATGTCAGCATTTGGTTTAGCAAAACAATTAGGCGTCGATAAACATGCAGCACAAAATTACATTGATCGTTATTTTGCACGTTATCCGGGTGTAAGAGAATACATGGAAAAAACACGAGCCCAAGCACACACGCAAGGCTATGTTGAAACATTATGGGGACGTCGTCTTTATTTGCCCGATATTAATTCCAGCCAAATCATGCGACAAAAAGCAGCCGAGCGAACGGCGATTAACGCACCACTGCAAGGTAGTGCAGCAGATATTATCAAACGCGCGATGATTTCACTTCATCAATGGTTGCAAGAAAATAAAAAAAACTCTGCGCGAATGATTATGCAAGTGCATGACGAATTGGTTTTTGAAGTGCCAGATGAATATGCTGCAGAATTATCTGAAATCGTTCGAGCACACATGATGAATGCAGCGAATTTAAAAGTGCCTTTGTTAGTAGATGTGGGAGTAGGGGAGAATTGGGATGAAGCGTCGGGGTGAGAGGTTTTCCAATTGCGGATAAGGAATTTGTCATGCCAGCATGCTTTTAGCTGGCATGACAGGGTAGCTTATCCAGAATTCGTGTTTAAAAGCTATTCTCTCTTCTTCGTCCCGCCACGCTTTCACCCGTTTGTTGCACTTGCTCAAGACGAAACACACTATTTTTTCTAAGCGATGATTCTACTTTTTGTTGTTGTCGGTGTTTAATATCACTCACCGCATTTTTTGCTTCTTGTCCTCCCTTCGTAATCGTCACCGTTTTTTCGCATACTTTTGGAATACCCACTAAATAAAGTCCGGGTTGCATAGTCACGCCGTTATTGTGCTCTGGAACAGGTTGAGCGAGTAATTGATTAAGTAATTCATACGATGTTTTAAATCCCGTCGCGCATATCACTTTTTCATATCGATGAAGATGAACTGTTTCATTTTGATTTCTAAAATGTAATTCCGCTTTTTCATCAGAAACATCGTCTAGTTCACCCACTATTTGAACGTGAGATTTCACCAATTTTTCGAGCGTTACACCCAACTGCAAATGAGAATTATTTTTTTGAATTTGCACATCCGTATATTTACAGGAAAGAGTCACTTTATGCTGATGGGTTAATTCTTCTGCGATACCTAACGCCGATCGCCCACTCCCAACGACTAATATTTCTGAATACGGTGAAAAATGTTTATCGCTCTTATACCATGCACTATGCATGATTTTAGCTTTACGAATCTCCTCAGGAATTTTATCAACACAGCTGGGAAATCGGGGTTGTTGTCGAGCACCCACACTGAGAATAACATTTTCTGCCGTATAATTTCCTTTGTCCGTTACAACATGATATGTATCATCCTGATTTTTTTTCACAGAAATAACTTTGGTATTAAATTTAATTTTCAACTCATGCTCTACTGCATATTTTTCAAAAACTTTAATAATTTCATTTCGCGCAAGATGATGATGCGGATCAAATGCTTCCAGATTTAATCCCGGCATTGTCACTTCACTAACCGGTTGAGCTAATCTAAAACCATCCCACACCTCATGCCATGACTTCACCACTTGAGAAGACCCCTCAAGCACAAGATAACGAACTTCGTTTTGCTCCAAACAAAAAGCTGACGCTAATCCAGATGGTCCCGCTCCCACCACGATGGTGTCATAACGAAATTCTTCTTCAGCACTTAAAAACGTTAAGGGTCGGGCAAACATAGGGCACTCCTAATAAAAATATATTGAAAGTGCAAAAGTAGTCCACTATCATTGATAACTACAATATATTGTTATTATTAAAACGATAAGTTTTACTTACCGAGAATTCCCATGAACTTACGCGATTTGAAATACCTGATTGCCGTGGCTGAGCATCGTCATTTTGGTAATGCAGCAGAAGCCTGTTTTGTGAGTCAGCCTGCATTGAGCATGCAAATTAAAAAATTGGAAGAGTCTCTCGGCGTTCAATTAATCGAACGAACGAATAAAAGCGTTTTTTTGACGGATATTGGAAAAGAAATCACTGAACACGCGAGAGATATTGTTTATCGCATTGACGCCATGCGAGATATTGCAAAACAGGCAAAAGATCCTTATCGCGGCGAATTACGCATTGGCATCATTCCGACACTGGCTCCTTATTTATTGCCTCACATTATTCCGGGTTTAACGCGATTATTTCCGCATTTAAAAATATATTTACACGAAGAACAAACGGATCATTTGATTATGAAACTCAAACATGGAAAATTAGATGCGGCTTTATTTGGTCTTCCTTTATCAGACGATAATTTTGCTGCGTTGCCTTTATTCGAAGAAGAACTTCTGTTAGCGACTCCCCTGAATCATCCCTTCTCGAAACGTAAATCCATTCATCATGCTGATTTAGCCAATAAAACTTTATTATTATTGGAAGATGGTCATTGTTTACGAGATCAAGCTTTATCATTGTGTGATGCGGTGAATGCAACAGCCGATAAAAGTTTTCAAGCCACCAGTCTTGAAACATTGAGACATATGGTTGCATCTCAGGCGGGCATTACCCTCATGCCTAAGCTCGCTTGCAAAACAAATGATGGTATTTGTTATCTTTCGTTCAGATCTCCAAAACCTACACGAATGCTGGGTTTGATCTGGCGACCTTCAACTGCAAAAAAAATTCTGTTGAAAAATGTGGGGATGCAAATTAGAAAATTGCTTTCTAGGCAAAAGATCGTGAGGGTTATTAATGCTGCCCCATGATTTCACTAGCCATATCAACAATTATTAGAGAGAGTAGTATTGATTTAAATTATTTTAATGCTTATGTTTGGATATTTATTTTATGAATGATTCTATGTTAATTAGACGAAAATATAAAAGACCCGCAGTACAAGAAGCTATTTTTGAAGCGAAATTTGGTCATGATAATTTTGATGTTACTACACCGGGTCAAATTTTCGAAAAAATAAAAAATACTTACCCAAAAAAACATGATATCAAGCACATACCAGTTTATTTAGATAACTCTGAAAATCTTAGACAAGCACCCTTTCTTCTACAAGCTCCCTTAATGCAAGCTCGAAAAGAAGATGACTCGGAGTTATTGCAAGTTGGGCCAGGGATAACGGTTGCAAATCAACTGAAATACTCAAGCTGGGAAAATTTCACTCCCGCTATTAGAGCGATACTGAATGCTTATATAACCTTAGCAAAGCCAAAGCTGGTCACTCGAATAGGAACTCGATATATTAATTCTTTTTTAATACCTGAAGAAAAAATCAATATTATTGACTACTTTAATCTTGGTATTCAAATACCCCCATCACTTTCCCAATTTCAGGGATTTGATTTAACATTCGTTAATAAAATCAAAAATGTTGCAGGACATAGTTGCCCTGATTTTGAGACAAGAACAAAGTTTTTCACGAATACTTTAAAACCTGATGAAACAGGAAATAAACTCATTTTGGATATTGATTGCTATGTTGCCTTACCATATCAACCGAATATTGAAAAAATCATTTTGTTAGCTACCGAGGCGCATCATACTCTCGAAATGGTTTTTGAAAGCATCATAACCGAAAAAACTCGAAGTTTTATGGGGATAGAATAATGAATAGCTCTTTGGTACTTAACAATTCAATCAGGCATATTGGCAGAATAAGACAAGAATCCGAAGATTTTAGTTTTTCTGATCATCGTGGAACTATTGAACGAATTAAAACAGAGAGAGAGTCTTCGTCTGTCGTCACTTCATTACAAAAAACTAAAGCGGAAGAAATAGAAAAAATCATAAACGAAAAAAACATATTGATAGATAAGCGTAATAAGATTTTTGATAATCCGATAAAACATTTATTATTTAGAAAAAAAATTCTTGAAATTGATGCTCAAATTGACGTATTAGACCTACAGCTTTATTTACTGGAAACAGAAAACTCCATAAAAAAATCTGATCTTGATGAAATGATATCAACAGCAGAAATGCGACTAGAAAAATATTCGAAGTACCTTCGTACCAAATAATTTGCGCCCGAGATGGTAAAAAAATAATAATGGTTACTGATTATAAAAGTTATAAACCAACACTCCGGAAAGAATTTTCCTATGCGTGTGGCTATTGTGGTATCAAAGAACCTGAGTTGAGTGGTTCGGAAGCATTTCACGTTGATCACTATAAACCTAAAAGCAAATTTCCGCACCTGATATACTGAGATACAAGCACTGCGTCAAGACATTGCCCAACAAATTGAACAAATTAATACTTTGTGTAGAAAAATCATTGGGCCAATGGATTAAAAAACTTCTAATATCAATAATGAGCTTGGCAGTGATTAAAAAGAAACTGCTATAATCCCACCCCATGAACAAACCCACCCCTGAAATTTTGCTTGGCTTTGACTTTGGACTAAAACGCATCGGCGTCGCTGTTGGGCAAACCATCACAAAAACCGCTCGACCTCTGACTGTTCTCAAAGCAAACCAAGGCGAACCCCAATGGGATGTTTTAAAAAAACTGATCAGTACATGGCAACCCGATGCGCTCGTGATCGGCATTCCCTTCAATATGGATGGAACTGAGCAACCGCTCAGCCAGTTAGCGCGTCGATTTGCTCAGCAATTACACGAGCGATACGAGCTGCCCATTTATGAAATGGACGAGCGATTAAGCACAAAGGACGCCAGAGAGCGCATATTTGCCGAAGGGGGATACAAAGCATTACAGAATGGACAAATAGATAGCGTTGCTGCACAATTGATTCTGCAAAATTGGCTGACGAGTGAAAAATAATGAATCCATCCCGTTTGTTCTATGTCATTGGCTTTATCATCACAGCTCTCTTACTGGGAACGACTTTTTATTTACAAAATGTGGAAGGATTTACTCCCTGTCCGCTTTGTATTTTACAACGCGTTACGCTATGTCTGCTCAGCACTGTCTTTTTCGTGGGCAGTGTTTTGGATCCTCAAAAAAAAGGAAACCTTTTTTTAGGTTTGTTAAGCGCCTTGCTCTCGCTGATTGGAATCTTTTTTTCTGGGCGTCAAGTGTGGCTCCAACATTTTTCCTCAGATAAAAATGCAGATTGCACTGCTAGTTTGCAATATCTCTTACATGTTTTGCCCTTCAACCAGGTCATATCAAAAATATTTCAAGGTTCTGGAGAATGCACAAAAAGATCATGGGAATTTTTGAATTTAAGTTTAGCGGAATGGTCGTTGATTTGTTTTATTGTTTTTTTTATTGCTTGTTTGTTTCAGGCGAGACGAAAAAAATTCTCAACTAAATAAGGACGCATGAAAAAGATAACGAAATACTGCGCGTTATTATGCTTAACCATCAGTTTATCAAGCTGGGCAATCCCTTCATATGCAGACAATGGATTAGGCCAAACTCTTCAAATCAATACACGCTTTCATTCTGTTGTCGGAACACCTGTTTGGTTGCTCGTGATACGAGATGCAGATACAGGTGTCGTCGTGCCGTATATGTTCGATATTAAAAATAACGATAATTTTTGGATTGCGTTTAGTTACAACCGAAACTACATTATCACTGCATCTAATTTAAAATTTGGACCGTTCGCTATCATTCCTAATTTTTGTCATCTCGAAAGTAAAGTAATATCCGGAAAATCGATGATTATCACATTGACTGGTGATCTCACACCGAGCCGCAACACCACAAAATGCAACGTTTTAAAATACAATGATAGCGCCTTCCCTCTCTCTCAAGGAACTTCATGAATGAAAATCAACAATATCCTCGAAGCCATTGGCAAAACACCTCTCGTTCGTTTTAATCGAGTGGGTCGCGAACTCCCGTGTGAAATATACGGTAAATGTGAATTTCTCAATCCAGGCGGTTCAGTAAAAGATCGCATTGCATTTTCGATGGTGGAACGAGCAGAAAAAGCAGGGCAAATTAAACCTGGCGACACATTGATTGAAGCAACGTCTGGGAATACAGGGATTGGATTTGCGCTGGCTGGTGCTGTAAAAGGATATAAAATCATCATCACCATGCCTGAGAAAATGAGTCATGAAAAACAAGTCGTGTTGGAAGCGTTGGGCGCAAAAATTTATCGTACACCGACGAAAGCGGCTTGGAATGATCCCGACAGCCATATTTCACTCGCGAAAAAACTCAATAAAGAAATTCCCAATTCTCACATCCTCGATCAATACAGTAATCCGGCGAACCCAGAAGTGCATTATCAAACGACTGCCCAGGAAATTTTGGATGATGTGGGCGATTCTCTTGCAATGGTTGTCATTTCTGCTGGAACCGGTGGAACAATCACCGGCGTCGCCAGAAAATTTAAAGAAGTGAATCCGAACATTCAAGTAATCGGTGTGGATCCGCATGGTTCTATTCTGGGCGGAGGCACTGAGATTTGTCCCTACTTGGTGGAAGGGATTGGTTACGATTTTGTCCCGGACGTTCTCGATAATTCGCTCATCGATGAATACATTAAAACAAACGATAAAGATTCTTTTTTAACAGCGCGGCGCTTGATTCGTGAAGAAGGATTATTGGTGGGTGGTTCGAGTGGCGCGACGGTTTGGGCAGCACTGCAAGTCGCTGGGCGATTAAAAAAAGGTGAAAAATGTGTGGTGATTCTCGCGGATGGAATACGCAATTATCTCACCAAATTTGTGGATGATAAGTGGATGCAAGAACATGCTTTCTTGTAAATGTAGGGTGAACAAAACGAAACGTGTTACAAAACAAAAAAAGCTTAGCACGCCTTCCTCCGCAGCGGGAAGGTGACGCGAAGCGTCGGATGGGGGGATATTTTGTTTATTTTCTCATGTTTTCAAAAAAGCATTTTTGACTTCCCCCATCCGGCCTTCGGCCACCTTCCCGCTGCGGAGGAAGGCGTGCTAAACCATTAAGGAACAACTCCATGAAAAATGTTCAGCATCTTCAAACCCGCGTCATCCATGCCGGTCAACATCCTGATCCCGTCACCGGCGCGGTCATGACACCCATTTATGCGACATCGACTTACGTTCAAGAAAGCCCAGGAAAACACAAAGGATTTGAATACTCTCGCACACGCAATCCCACGCGCGATGCGTATGAAAAATGTATCGCCGATTTGGAATCCGGCCAGCACGGATTTGCTTTTGCATCAGGCATGGCAGCGACCGCAACTATTTTAGAATTGTTGAAACCCGGCGATCACATCATTGCGACAGATGATTTGTATGGCGGAACCTATCGTTTGCTCGAACGGGTTCGCAAACAAACTGCGGGGCTGCAAGTCTCATTTGTTGATTTGAGTGATCTCAGCCAATTGGAAGCCGCGATTCGCCCTGAAACACGAATGATTTGGGTCGAAACACCCACCAATCCCATGTTGAAATTAGTCGATTTAAAACAACTCGCGGCCTTCGCAAAAAAACATCGTTTGATTTCAGTCGCAGACAATACTTTCGCGACACCCATTTTACAGCGTCCTCTCGAATTGGGATTTGATATCGTCACACATTCCGCAACGAAATATTTGAATGGTCATTCGGATATGGTCGGCGGGATTGCTGTCGTCGGAGAAAATCCAGAATTAGCAGAAAAACTCAGCTTTTTACAAAATGCGATTGGCGCGATTGCTGGCCCGTTCGATAGTTTTTTAGCCTTACGCGGTGTGAAAACACTCGCACTGCGCATGGAGCGTCATTGCCACAATGCGTTGGAATTAGCGCATTGGCTCGAAACCCATCCGAAAGTCGCTCGTGTGATTTATCCGGGTTTGAAAAGCCACCCCCAACATGCTCTCGCAAAACAACAAATGTCGCTGTTCGGCGGCATGATTACAGCAGAATTAAAATGTGATTTAGCTCACACGGTCAAAATGCTCGAGCATTGTCAATTATTCGCGCTCGCTGAAAGTCTCGGCGGTGTTGAAAGTTTAATTGAACACCCTGCGATCATGACTCACGCAAGCATCCCGAAAGACCAACGCGAAAAACTCGGTATCACAGACAGCCTGATTCGGATTTCGGTGGGGATCGAGCATCTGGATGATCTGAAACACGATTTGGAAAGCGCGATGATCTGGTGTTAACTGACTAAAAAATTGACACATCACTCCCGCTCGGTTATAATTTGGCCTGATTAGCAGGCCGAGAGGAATTTATGCACAATAGAGACTACCCCCAATTGCCATACTCTGATGATCCGAAAGTTGACTATCGCTACATGAAAGCAGAGTATGAGAAGCTAAAAAAAGACTATCTAAGAAAAATTCGGGAATGGCCTGATATTACGCCGCCGTTACCGTCGCTTCCAGAAGATCCCCAGCAAGCATGGGGCACACTTTCTCATCTAAAAGAAGCGCTCCATAATACACCGATCGAGCACATGTATGACACGCTGCATGAGTGTCACGCAACGCTACAAGAGGCACAAGAACCCTATAAACACCTTTTGGCCATTCGATCTCAAAATAGAATAACCATTCCCAGCCTTCTCCCTGTAGCTGTTTTTCTAGATACTATTCTATCTCGCTCAGGTTCTTCCAGTTCTCATGGTTATTTTTTGCGAACAATCGTCAAGCCGCCAGAGCTTCCGTACCATCAAAGAAAGAATTGTGAAGCTATTCTCGATCATATGAAAAGAGATGTTTTGGGTCATATAAGGGAAGATAAAGATGAAGCAAACCCTCGCTTTTTAGACGAAGCGGTTGATCAGGCTGTTAACAAACTGGCTCGATGTGAAAGGGAAGCGGCTGCTTCCAAAGCAGAGATTACTTCAACTTTAAAGCAGCATGGGATATTCCCTGAAGGCCGTTCACTGATATTAGATTACATGGATGACAGGAGTCCGACGGATGTAGCAAAAGAAGTTTTGCTGGGAACGGGCACTCCTTATAACGAAGAATGGGAGGTGAGTGATGATGAGGATGAGCGCTTCGGAAACGGAAACCAAACCCTTGGGAGGAGTTTATTGATGAGCATGACAGGGTAGACTCTAAAAAATCTTTCATTAAGCCGTTGGTTCCAACACCGCTCTTCCAAATTCTGCTTGCAATAACACAATGGCCAGCAGAATTCCCAGAGGAGCAATGACCAGCGGCAATAACGGATAAACACTCATCAACACACCACCCAACATCGCCGTCAACGACCAAATCAAAGCAATCACCGCAAAACACACGCCCATCACTTTACCTTGTTCCTGTTTCTCAACCACATCTGAATAAAGCGCCGTGAGACAACTGAATGCAATCACATCGCCGACTGCAATCGGAATCGCTGCAATCCAAATCAATCCTGTCCACATACCCGACAATGGCATCATAAAAAATAAAAAAGTTGAAACGGTACCAATCAATACGAGATACAGCGATAACAACAAAATACTTTGCACTGTCAAAAATTTTTCGAGCAATCGAATACCAAACGTCGCTGATAACGCCAACCAAAATGCAATCAACCCGATGAATATTCCCAATTGATGCGGCGTTACATGCAATACGGTTTTTAAAACCGGCGGGATGAATTGATAATAGAAACTCCAACTGATTTGACTCAGTAATAAAATAATGGAAATGCGCATCACCATCGGATTGGTAAATACTTTTTTGATGCTCATCCAACTGAATTCTTTCCAGGGCGATGCGTATCGTTTTTCCGTCAGCGTTTCCTGAAAAATCACGATCGTTAACAAACCACCGATCGCTGCAAAAAATGCGGCGATAAAAAAGGGCAGAGAAAAATTCAATTGAGAAAAGAAAAATTGATTCGCAAAATAACCGCCTATCACCGGGCCCACAAATGCACCCAGTGAAATAGCAGTTTGTAAGTACCCCATGTAGAGCACTTTTTTATCGCGTGGACTAATATCTCCCACCGCCGCTTGAGCGATGGGATTCGTTCGCGAAAATGCGCCTTTTAATACATAACCTAGTAATAAAAGATTGAGCGATCCCCACAACACCCCAAACGCGGCGGTGATCGCAAAAGCGAAAGCCCCGGCCACGCCCACAAAAATTAGTTTTTTTCGACCGAATGCATCCGAGCAAGCGCTTAACAGAGGGGTCATGATGATATTAACGATGCTCGGGATTGAAATACATAAGCCATACCACATGCTGCGCACTGCTTGAGAGGTATCGGGTGCAAATAAATGACTCTGCGCATCAAAAAAAAGCAGTGTCAAAATGGGAAAGGTAATGTTCAAACTGGTGTGATCAAACAGCATCACCCATAGCAAAGGAAAAATAGATTTTTTGTCATTTTTCATAAGAATTATCTCTGCACACGACAAAATTGCTTAGCACGCCTTCCCACGCAGGGGGAAGGTGGCCGGAGGCCGGATGGGGGGATCAAAAATGCTTTTTGAAAACGTAAGAAAATAAAAAAATTACCCCCCCCTTCCGACGCTTCGCGCCACCTTCCCCCTGCGTGGGAAGGCGTGCTAAGCAATTTTGTCGTGTGCAGAAAGAAGTTATTTACTATCATGATCAATAATGCGGCCCGATTTCGGCTGTTGTGTTTTTGTAAGATGACGCGAAGGAAATAATTTTTCTTTAATCCACGCAATTAAAAATAAAATCAACCCAACCACCGCGCCCCAAATTAAAAGATAAGAGACTATCACAAAACCCGCGACTAAAACGACGATCATCAAGCCGAGAAAAAGAAAAGGAATGATCTTTGCTAATAAATTTCTCATTAAAACTGGTCCCACCCTGTTGAAGATTTTTCACTTGCAGTCGCATCATCACGCAATCGATAGATTCGTTTCAGCTTGGCGATTTCCTTTCGCTGCGATTGAGAAAGTTCAGGATGCTTTTTGTCGTATTCTTGCAGGAACGAGTCAATCTCGCTGACATATCCCGACAGTTTTTTATTTGCGCTCATAAACTAAAGACTCTTGCGTCATAACATGCCGGGATTGTATCACATAAAGCAAGGGGACTGTCATATTAGCAATAGGAACTCCGGATAAGCTCAGTACCAAGATTCTGTCATGCCAGCATGCTTTTAGCTGGCATCCAGTGCCATATTTGACCTTGTAAATAAGGTCGCTGGATGCCAGCTAAAAGCATGCTGGCATGACAGAATCCTTATCCCAAGTTTGTCGTTAGCAGATAACATGTTACCTGCCATACGGAGAATCATTGGAATCCATTATTTTGAATTGCTTGATCTGGAGAATTATAGTACCGTTCCACTTTCAATAGACGACGCAATGTGACGGAGAAATGATGGATTTGCCAGAAAAAATTCCTGCTATTTTCATTAGTTTATTGGTGTTAGGTTCATTAAGCACAGTAGCCTATGCAAAAAGACACCATCACTATCAACACAACGCCATCTCACATTCCGCCCCCATTTATGGAACCCAACAGTTAACCGATGAATTGAATCACATCGTCGAAAATATCGATTCCCGCGCCTTCATTGGCGTACAAGTCAAATCCATGAAACACGGCGATATCCTTTACACACACAATGAATCCAATTTATTTACACCGGCCAGCACTTTAAAAATTTTGACGGCAGAAGCCGCGCTCATGTATTTGGGCCCCGATTACACTTTTCAAACGAAATTGATGACCAATGCAAAATCCACCGCCAACGGGATCGTGGATGGCGATGTGTATCTGGTCCACAGTGGCGATCCCTCTTTAACGTATTATGATTTGACCGACATGATGGTCTCGCTCAAATCTCAACAAATTCAAGGAATCACCGGCCACGTGTATGTCGACAATACCGCGTATGATCAAGATAATTTTGGTCCCGGTTGGTTTTGGAAAGACAGACAGTATTGTTATTCTGCGCCGATCAATGCCAGCATCATCAATCATAATTGCATTTCCATCGGCATTACCCCGGCAAAAACCATCGGCAGCCGCGCGCTTGTCATACAAAGTCCACGATTCTTTTATGCCGGAATCAACAATACCGTGATCACCAAATCAGCTGGCGCTCGCTCCTGTCATCTTTCATTGAACTCCACGGACAGTAACATCATTACCATGGACGGTTGTATGCCAAGAGGCCATTACTCCCGAGGCGGAAGTGTCGTCATCAACAACATTGTGAAATATAACGAATCGTTATTACAAAACTCTTTCCGACGATTTGGTATTAACGTTGCCGATGGCGTCGATGCAAAAACAGCGCCCTCGGATTTAACGCCTCTCGCGACGCATGAATCCAAGCCGCTTCATTTGTTAATTAATAAAATGCTGAAAGAATCCGATAACATCATCGCGGGATCCTTATTCAAAAAAATGGGAGAACTCTACTCCCGACAACCGGGTAGTTGGTCGAATGGGGCCACCGCGCTCAAGCAAATTTTAGCGCAAGCCTCCGTCAACACGTCGCAAATGCGTGCCCTGGATGGATCGGGCCTGTCTCGCAGCGACCAAATTACTCCCTCCCAAATGATGCAAGTATTGGATTATGCCTTCCACAATTACGCAACCAGCTACGAATTCATTTCAGCACTTCCCATCGCGGGGGTGGACGGCACCCTCAAATATCGCCTGCATAATGTGGCCTGGAAAGTCCGGGCCAAAACGGGAACCATGAGCAAAACAGGCATCATCGCTCTGGCTGGGTATGCCGTCAGCAAAGACCGGGAACCCATTGCATTTGTCATCATGATCAATGGTCGGAGCAGTAATATATGGAAATATCGGGATATTGAAGACAGGATTGTCACTGCGTTGACGCAATATACGCGGTCATAACCATTTTTTAAGAATACCTTAAGCATTCTATGTTACGCTCTTCGCTAAAATAATGATCAATCGAGGAGTCTATTTTTCGTGAAAAATAGAAGTATATGGCTGCGATGCGAAACAAAGAAAAATGAACGGCGGACCCCTTTAATCCCCGCTCACGCACAACTCATTTGCAATACCGGAATCAAACTCTTTGTTGAGCGTTCAGACGAACGTATTTACTCAAATGAAGAATATGAAACAGCGGGTTGTGAGCTCGTGGAGCCGGGAAGCTGGGTGAATGCTGACAAAAACTGCTATGTCATTGGTTTAAAAGAACTGCCTTCTTTAAATCACCCCATCTCACAACAACATATTTATTTCGCCCATGCTTTTAAAAAACAAGCGGGGTCTGATCTTTTGCTGTCGCAGTTTAAACAAGGCGGCGGCACCATTTTAGATTATGAGTTTCTCCTCGACTGTTTTAATCAGCGTGTCGTAACTGGCAGCTTTAGCTATTGGGCAGGTTTTTGCGGTGCAGCAATTAGTTTATTCATTTGGGACGACAAGCAAAAAAAACAACCTTATAGCATCCCTTTATTTTATCAAAATGAAAATAACTTAATTACCGAATTAGAAAAACGTATTACAACATGGTCATCATTGCCAAAAATTTTAATTATTGGCGCAAATGGATTTTCGGGCAAAGGAGCTCGGGCCTTATTTAATCGCTTAAATATCACGCCGGATCTTTGGTTTCGACACCATACAAAAAATAAAGGGCCCTTTTCAGAAGCTCTAGAATATGACATGTTGGTCAATTGCATTAATTTAACTACCAAAATCAAACCCTTTATAACTAAAGAATTATTAGATAACAATAAACAGCTGTCTATTATCACCGATGTGAGCTGTGATGTGACAAGTCGCTATAATCCATTGCCGATCTATCATTCTGTCACGACTTTTATGGAGCCTGCTTATCGAGTTGAAAGCCGAAGTCAGATGCCCATCGATTTAATTGGGATTGATCATTTAGCTTCATTTTTACCGAAAGAAAGCAGCGATGCTTTTTCATCGCAGTTGTTGCCATTTTTATTACAACTTGTGGCATGCGGTCCGCATCTTGAGAAATCTGTATGGAAAAATGCCATTAAGAAATATGAGGACGCCATTCAAAAATTAGGATGATTCATGAAAAAAATAATTGTAATCGTTGACGCTTATTCAACAGGAAAATTCTTACCTTTTGCATTCTTAAGTTATGGTTACCCGTGTATTCATGTTGTCACTCATAAAACACTACCGCCCAGTCGAATAAAAAAATTTGCGAGTGAAAACAAAAATTTTATTGAAACAATTTCATTAAATAGCGAATCCACCGAAGAAATTGAATCTGTTGTACAACATCTTAAACAATATGATATTAAAGCGGTGTTGCCGGGTTCTGAGCCTGGCGTGATTATTGCCGACATGATCAGTCAATATTTAGATATTCCTAAAAATAATATTTCTTTCAGTTTAGCTCGCCGACATAAATATCACATGATAAATGCATTGGCAAAAGCGGGTCTTCCCACACAACAGCAAACACTGACTCATCAATGGGCTGATTTATTGGAGTGGTATGAAAAAAACAAATTAAAAAAAGTTGTCTTAAAAGCGACGATGAGTTCAGGTGGAGATCATGTTTACATTTGTGACGATCTGGATGAAGTAAAAAAATATTTTCAAATAATATTAAAAGGCAATAATAATTATGGAGCAGCCAATTTAGAAGTCGTTGCACAAGAATATATTGAAGGAACTCAATATATTGTTAATACGGTCAGCTTAAGCGGAAAACATTTTGTGACGGACATTTGGCAAGAATGTGGATCAGAAAAAAAAGATTTACTGCATGATGATTATGCTGAATTGTTAAATCGAGATTCAGAAACTTATTCAGTGTTAACTCACTTCGCTAACCAGGTCTTAGCTACATTAGAAATTCAGCATGGGGCAGCTCATCATGAAATACGGTTATCGCCGAAAGGACCTCGTTTAATTGAAGTCGGTGCGCGTTTAGCCGGCAATATCGATCCTTCGGCAGTCACAGAAGCCATTGGCCATAATCATGTTTCCGTGACAGTCGAAGCTATTATCGATCCTGCTTCATTTGAACGACGAGCAAACACGAATCTAAAAAATAGGAAATATGCACGATATATTTATTTGTGTTCTGAAATAGAAGGTGAAATAAAAAAGAAACCCGTTTTGGATGCATTTTATCAATTACCTAGTCTACATAGTATGAATTTTGTTTTTGAGCAGGGAGATATACTTCCCAGAAGCGATTGCGCTAATTTTCGCCCAGGACGGGCTTATTTGATATCAGATAGCTTTGAACAGCTTGAAAAAGATTATCGCGAATTCAGACGATTGGAAAAAATATTTTATAACGAATTATTGTGTCATTGATAAAGCGAATATAAAAATACTAATGGTTGTAATAGTTCCCGCAATGATCAACTGAGCATTTCCAGTGAACTGAACAATCAAGCTCGTCAATATTCCAACACATATCATTTGCAAAGCACCATAAGCCGAGGCTCCCATTCCTATCCCTTTCTCCAAATGTGAAAGGGCGAGTGAAAATGAATTAGCAAAAATTAAACCTGCTCCTACCATATAAAACATCATAAATAATAAGACAGACCAAACGGTCGAATATCCTAAAGCCAATGCACTAAACATTCCTATACTCGTTAAAATCATAATGAACGAGCCTGAAAAAATAAGTCGCTCTAGCGAAATAGTTTTTTTCACCAATCGTCGATTCAGAAAAGCTCCAAACGATAAACTCAATGCTGTTGCTAAAAATAAAAACCCATAGGTGACGGGAGATAACCCTAATTTTTGCTGAAAATAAAAGGGGCTTTCTATCACATAAACAATGATACCTGCCAATGCCAAGCTAGAGCACAAGGCATATCGCAAAAAAATGGAATGAAATATTATTTTTTTATAATCCATGATTATTTTTTTCAAATGAATTGTTTTTTCTTTTTCACTTAATGTTTCTGGTAAAAAAAATAAAAGAAGAACACATACTAAAAACACATAGGATGATAAAAAGAAAAAAACGGAGCGCCATCCAAAATTGACTTGCAAATATCCGCCTAAAATAGGTGCCATGGGCGGAACAACAGCAAATACCATGCTTAAAGTAGAACTGGCATGAGCTAATTTATGATGAGAGAAACAATCGCGTAATAATGCGCGAGAAGTCGTGCTAAAAGCACCTGCACAAAGTCCCTGAATAATACGTCCTAAAAAAAACAGTCCTATACTATTGGCAAAACCACACACTAACGTACCCAAAGCAAATAAAAAACTAGCAAGAATAATGACTCGACGACGTCCATACCTATCAAGCAACGGACCATAAATAAAATGAGATATCCCATATAGAAACATATAAAGCGTCACTGTATATTGCATCAAACTGTTTGATATTTTGAAATGTTTGATAATCGCGGGAAAAGAAGGCATATAAATATCAGTAGGAATTTGCACTGCCAGAACAATCAAAAGTGAAAATAAAATGATAGTCGCGTGATGAAATCGTGTTGTGTTTGCTGTCACGTGCTGCTTCCTCTTGGCATGAGAGCAATACTATAGGGTCTGGCCACGATAGGCAATAAACTGAAAAAATGCAATACAAGAACAATTAAAATTCATGGGGTTATGGCTTGGTTGGTCTAACGTTTCTTAATTTAGCGAAAATATTTAATGCCCACAAAAGACTCTTGTTGAACACTCCTAGCAACAACTTCCATGCCATTCTCTTGATCAAAGGCAAATGTTTTATATAAATCAAATAATAGTCGGATGTTTTAATCGCACCGCGATTTTGCTTAAATTGCGCCACACCTGAACTGAAGTTAAGCTGCATTCCCTTACTGAGAGATGCATTTATTAGCGCAGCAATCAACTGCCTATACACCCCTATTTTCGGATCAGAATTCACATCATATCCGAGAGCGGGTGCCTGCATAACATTGTTCTTGGTTTCATAGAATGTAAATCCGTGCAAAACATTATCTTTTTTAAGAACTATCCAACTATATGAATCATCTTTTAAAATAGTTTCAAAAAAATCGGCCGTATATTGTGGATTTTTTTCTGAGTGTTTATCAATGTAAAGCGTCGTGTAAAGCTCATATAACGCGGCTATATCAAGCGACGTCAAATCGTTTTTTCCTAACAGTTGAAAACCATTTTCCTCGATCAAAGATAAATCTTTCCTCAATGTATACCTAGCCTCTTTTGTAAGAGAAATTGTGGGATTGAAATAAAAAATCTCTCTAAAATGCAGCATCTCAGCTTCGCATTCCTGCAACGAGCGAATAATTTTTTCATTATGAACAAAATTCAGCGAACGAAAAATAATGGCGCGATCGGGATATTGTTTTTTCATGTTCGCTATAACTTGATGTGCATTTTCCAATTCCTCTGGCCATAACGTTGTCGAACAAAGGTTATGATTAAAATAAACAACATGATCGAGTGATGCTATTTTGGATAAAACGAATTGAGTAGCCAATAAAAGTTTCAAAAGCATTTTTATTCTAAACGGCATCGCTGGTGTGTTGTGGATGGCTTTTTTGAAATAATAAAATCGGATGGTATAAATAGACGCAATCCACGAATCGGATCGATCATTGGAAAAAACAGGAAAATGAGTTTTACCATTCGAATACGTTTCAATTTTTCCAGAAATATTTTTAATATATCGACTGATATCCGTTTCTTTATTTTCAATATCGAATGGCCAAACAAATGCTTTATTTTTTTCGTTGCTATTCATTGATATGATCCGGCTGAGTAATGGTTTCGTAGAGCTCGCGCTCTAGTTGACGTAAGCGGAGATAATCTTCTTCCACTACTTTTTGATCCCCCACTAAAAATGCATAGCCAGGTCTGCCAACGACTTCGTTAGTTTTATGCAGCCTATCGCCTTTTTGCAAATAAAAAGAAACCGTCTGCACGCTGGGAAGTTGGAATATGAATTTTAAATCGGGTTTCTTGATAACAATCCCCTCTATGTACGAACAAAAATAAACGAACCGAATTTTTTTTTGTGGTAATTTTTTATAAATTTCAATTTTGTCTTTGAATAAATCGGGAGATAAATACGTTTCAATCGCTAAAGATAATTGACTATAGTGATTCACCTCTTCCAAAACCGCAAAGTGTAGGCTACCTGCAAGACGTGCGCCGACTTCGATTAATTTGGGTCCTTGCAACGTCATTTTTATTTCGCTGTGTGCGGGACCATTTTTAATTTCCACCGCATCTAATACTTTTTTTACATACTGAGAAAGAATATCAAATTCAGGATCCTCTTTCGTAATCGTCTCAGCATATTGATCTGTCGAAATCCTATTTTCAATACCGCCCACACCCACCCAAATATCAGTAATGAAGTGCTCACCATCATTGCTCACGCTATTGACGATATACTCCTTTCCATCCAAATATTCCTGTAGCACAAAATCAGCATTAACAATGCCTAATATATTTTCTTTTCCTTTGGTCTCAGAGTACGCTCGTTCAATATCTGAAACATTTTCGCAAATATAAACCGATTCAGAGAGAGCGCTTAGTGTGGGTTTGAAAACAACTTTTTTAGATGCTGCATTCTGATACCATTCGATTAATTCATCTAAATCCGCTGAGCAATATTGTTTGGCGCAAGGGACATTTGCTTTTGATAAAGCCTCTATTATGAGAAATTTATTTCTGCGATTTAATGAAGAAGATACAGGATTTTTTTTAACTGAAAATCGATCGGCAATCTTATCTGCTAAAGGAACACCGCGTTCAGATCCTGCGACCACCGCCTTGATATCATATTTTTTTAATCGAGCGACAATGTATTCCAGGTTATCGTCAGTTGCCACAATGTTTTCAACATAGTCTTTTCCTTCAGCTATTTTGGCTGTATTGAATGGACCCACATCAAAACCAATATGGACACATTGATAACCATGCCCTATAAAAGCAGATACATAATGCTCTCCGCTGGAGATAGCATCCACTATCACGATGATTTTTTTCGTTAAATTCAAGCTGACCCTCTCCTCGGCAAATTTTTGTACAAGTCTACTAAAAAATGGGAGGGGTCACAACCTTGCTGATCCTACTTCATTTCGAATCAAAACGTTTCTGATTGGCTAAAAACCTGGGGAAATAAAAACGAAGAGAATCTTCCTAATTCCTTCTTCATTAGAAAACAAAAAAACTTAGCACGCCTTCCTCCGCAGGAGGAAGGCGTGCTAAGGGGTTTTTGTTTTATAACGAAAGTCAGAAAAAATCGTGTCGATCCGTCGCCTCACGGTCGCGGCTCTGTAACAACAACTCCCTAGCCAATCCACCTCAAAACAACCTCCACCAAAACCACACTGGCTGCGCCCAATAAAAAATAAATCCATTTGAAATGCTTTTTCGGTTTCTGCAAAATCAATTTTTGATTAAAACGAATAACCTCATTTTGTTCGCGCGTTTGATTGAGCACATCGTAAATGAGCCCAGGAATTTCCGGCAATTTTTCAGACCAATACGGAATATTTTCCCGAACACGGTGCATAAATGCTTTGACGCCAACTTGTTTTTTTAACCATCGCTCTAAAAAAGGTGCGGCGGTCGTCCATAAATCCAAATCAGGATATAACTGTCTGCCAACTCCTTCGATATTCAGCAAGGTTTTTTGCAGTAAAATTAACTGGGGTTGAATATTAATATTGAAACGACGCGCTGTTTGAAACAAACGTAATAATAAATGCCCAAATGAAATATCTTTTAATGGCCGCTCAAAAATCGGTTCGCACACCGCGCGAATCGCACCTTCAAATTGATCGATACGCGTGTCGGGCGGAAGCCATCCCGATGCAACATGCAATTCTGCCACACGCTGATAATCACGCTTAAAAAATGCGAGCATATTTTCCGCCAAATACCGTTGATCTTTTGTATTCAGCGATCCCACGATGCCAAAATCCACTGCGATGTATTGCGGTGCTTCCGGATTTTTAACATTCACAAAAATATTTCCGGGATGCATGTCTGCATGAAAAAAACTATCGCGAAATACTTGTGTAAAAAATATTTCTATCCCGCGTTCCGCTAATTTTTTCATATTGACGCCGGACGCTCTCAGCGCTTCAACATTATAAATAGAAATTCCTTCGATTCGTTCCATCACTAAAATCGATGCGCGTGAATAAGCCCAGTGAATTTCAGGAATATATAACCAGTCAGAACCTTGAAAATTGCGGCGCAATTGTGATGCATTTGCACCTTCGCGCTGCAAATCCAATTCGTCATGTAATGTATGCGATACTTCTTCAACGATTTCTTTGGGCTTGAATCGTCTCGCTTCCGGCCAATATCGATTTGCTAAATGAGCCAATGTCCTCAGTAAATCCACATCACAATCAATGATTTTTTGAATATCGGGGCGTAACACTTTTACAACGACTGATTTTCCATTTAATAAAGTAGCTGCGTGAACTTGCGCAATAGAAGCCGAAGCCAGCGCCGTTAAATCAAATGATTGAAAAACCGATTCGATCGGCAAACCGAGTGATTCTTCAATCATTTTTTTTGCGAGTTCGCCCTTGAATGGCGGCACTTTATCTTGCAGTTTTGCCAATTCATCTACAATATCATCGGGCAACAGATCGCGGCGCGTCGAAAGCACTTGTCCTGCTTTAATAAAAATAGGACCGAGATCTTCTAACGCGCGACGTAATCGCTCACCGCGCGTGAGTTTGTTTTTTAAAATCCAATACCACGGATTGAAATACCGTAAAAACCGAAAGGGATAAAACCACGGGGTTTTTAAAATAAGCTCGTCTAAATTATATCGCACTAAAACAAAATGAATGCGAATGAGACGAAATAACTGTGAGATAGACTTCATCATTCTTTTTCCATTTCACTGAATTTGGCTTCCAAACGATCGGCATCCATTCTCAATTCATCGATGTCATGAAAAAAATTTTGTAATGCTTCCACCGGTGGAAATAAATCCGCCTCTTCATGCACATATTCATTCAGATGAGATGCGAATGTCGTTTGGACTTTTTTTCCGACTCTTTTCAGATGACGCCAAACCTTTCCGATTTGATGAGCCGGTATGTCGCCTATCCACTTGGAACAATACTCCTCCCAATCAATTTCCAATTCATCAAAAAAGGTCAGGACTTCTTGCGCCAACTCCATATCGCCCTCGAGCACCACATCTTCTGCAAAAAAAGAATGCCGTTGATCGCGTGCGATGCTCATATGCGCTAAATTCAATGGCGTGCCGCGAATAATTAAATCCGCCTGGGAAAAATCATCCCATTTCAGTTGAATCGTCCCTTGATTAAAAATCATTTGGACCGTCAGGGGCGTTCCTTTTATTTCGATCGTCACAATTTTATCTTGCAATGCGGTCATGCGCCGCGAAGATTCAGGATCCAGAGCGAGATAACGATTCACTGCTTTTTCCAATAATTGTTTCATTGAGGACCTCATCAAACAATCTCAACTCCAGTTAATTTTGTCCCTTTCTTGTGGATGCAAGTAAAGCGCAGGAGGCCGACGAGCCATTGCAGAAACAAGAAAGGGGCAAATTTAATCGGACGTTCTACTAGTATTTAAACCCCTCATGCAAAGCGACAATTCCACCCGCTAAATTGTGATAACACACATTTTCAAATTCACAATCGAGTAACATATTTTTTAATGTTTCTTGATCGGGATGCATGCGAATCGATTCAACTAAATATTGATAACTGTCAGCATCTCGAGTGATCCATTCACCCAATTTAGGAATGATCTTAAACGAATAGGTGTCATACAATGAGTTGAGCAAAGGCAAAACCGGTTTGGAAAATTCCAACACCAACAATTTTCCGCCGGGTTTTAAGACACGATACATCGACTGCATCGCGTTTATTTTATTCGTCACATTTCGCAACCCAAATGCAATTGTGATGCAATCAAAATAATGATCCGGAAATGGCAGCATTTCTGCATCGGCTTGCACAAAGCCGATATTTCCCACAATCCCTTGATCTAATAAACGTTCGCGCCCACGCTGCAACATTTTTTCATTGATATCCGCAAGAACGACAAATCCCTTTTGACCGACTAATTTTGAAAATTCTCGTGCCAAATCGCCTGTTCCACCCGCGATATCCAACACATATTGCCCAGCACGCACGTTGCTTTTCGCAATCGTAAAACGCTTCCAGAGCCGATGCAGTCCGAATGACATCAAATCATTCATCAAGTCGTAACGTGAAGCAACGGAATGAAATACGTCGGCAACGCGTTGCGTTTTTTCCTGGATTGGAATTTCAGAAAATCCAAAATGTGTCGTCTTTTTTTCCGTCATTTGATAAAAGAACTCGCTAAGCTTTGAAAAATAATCAAAGCTGAAAAAATGAGCATGATAAATAATAACGATTTTCCACCAAACACTTGGTAACCCGTCGCGATTTTTTTGTGATACCGACCTCGCCATACCATCAACGCCGGCAATATCAATAACAACACCACACAGTAAATACCGGCATAACCGAGCGCTGCAATAAATATCCCGGGATCAACCAATACAATTAACAGCGGTGGAATCAGCGCAGCACAGCAAATCAGAAAATTCGTTTTTCCTTTTTTCTCGACTTGAAATCCATCTGCTAAAAAATCCACGAGACACAATGCCACGCCAATAAACGAAGTCAGCAAACAAATAGAAGTGAAGAGATGCGCGAGAGACGTAATGGATTCCCGATTCAACATTAAGCTTAATTCATTGACGAAATCGCTGGTCGATCGTCCCGAGTACAACATGCTAACCAATCCATTGCTACCATCACGCGGAATGACGCCCATGACGGTCATGTCCCACACGATATAGCAAACCAGTGGGATTAAACTACCAATCCAAATGACTGTTCGTAACTTTTTAACATCGTCATTAAAATAATTACGCAAACTCGGAATGATTGTTGCATAGCCGAATGAAGTGATCGCAACTGTCACTCCGTTTGTTATATAACTCACTCGCCCACCTGATAATTTATCGAGAGAGACATGTTGGAATATCAACGCGATCAATAAAAAGAATGCAATAAATTTAACAGTCATTAATCCACGATTGGCATAATCGACCGCATGAATGCCGAGGTAAACAATAGAACCGAGTACCAAAGTAAACAATACGGATACAACCCAATGCGAAGCATGAATATGAGCCAGCTCAAATAAATTTTGAAAAAAATCGCTGCCGCCCGCGATATAAGCGGACAGTAAAGAATAGAGCAAAAGCAAATAAGTGATCCATGCGACGATTTGTCCAAGCGGACCGAGCGTCACTTTGGCCATCGAAATGATATTGGTATTTTTAGGCAACCAGAGAGTGACTTCTAAAATCAGAAAGGCACTGGCTGTCATCAATAACCAGCAAAAAAACAATAACAACGATGAATTGATAAATCCCCATTCGGACGTTGCGATGGGAAGTGCCAATATACCGCCACCGATTGCGGATCCTACGATCAGTAAAATGCCGCCGATTACTCTTGCTATCATATCTATCCCCTATAAAAAACCCTGTGGTCAAATGTGACAACCGGGTTTGTTATTGTACACAGGTAGGTTTGAAACAAACAGAGTAACGACCGCGAGACCGAGGGATTGATACGATTTTCTCCAAGTTCATTTTTAAAAAGATTTTGATTCCCCCCATCCGGCCTTCGGCCACCTTCCCCCTGCGGAGGAAGGCATACTAACTTTTTTATTTTTAGACTTCTGAATTTCGTTACAAAAATGCCTAGCACGCCTTCCTCCGCAGGGGGAAGGTGGCCGAAGGCCGGATGGGGGGAATCAACAATGCTTTTACTTAAACGCCTGCAACCCGGTCATCGCATGACCCAGGATCAAGGTGTGAATATCAACCGTCCCTTCATATGTTTTGACCGTTTCCAAATTCAACATATGCCGAATCACGTTATATTCTTCCATAATCCCATTCGCGCCGAGCATGTCTCGCGCTTCGCGAGCAATATTCAATGCCACCAATGTAGAATTGCGTTTGATCAACGAAATCATCGGCGTACTGGCTTTTCCTTCATCTTTCAACCGTCCCACGCGCAAACACGCTTGGAGTGCTAAAACAATCTGCGTTTGCATATCCACTAATTTCGCTTGGATCAATTGATTCTCTGCCAGCGACCGGCCGAATTGTTTACGATCCAGTGTATATTGCCGCGCAGCATGCCAACAATATTCCGCTGCACCTAACACTCCCCAAGCAATGCCATAACGCGCCTGGTCCAAACAACCCAACGGCCCAGCGAGCCCATCCGCACCCGGTAATTCATTTTCGGCCGGTACAAACACATCTTCCATGACGATTTCACCCGTCACCGATGCGCGCATACTCATTTTGCCGTGCATGATCGGTGCAGATAATCCCGACATTCCTTTTTCTAAAATATAGCCGCGAATTCTTCCTTCATCATTTTTGGCCCACACGATAAACACATCGGCGATCGATGAATTCGTGATCCACATTTTGCTTCCTTTCAACAAAAAACCGCCTGCGGTTTTTTTTGCGCGCGTTTCCATACCACTGGGATCAGAACCGTGATTCGGTTCGGTTAATCCAAAACAACCCACCCATTCGCCGGTTTTTAATTTAGGTAAGAATTTTTGACGCTGCGCTTCACTGCCATACGCAAAAATAGGATGCATCACTAAACTCGATTGAACACTCATTGCAGAGCGATAACCCGAATCGACTCGCTCAATTTCCCGTGCGAGCAATCCATACGAAACATAATTAATTCCCGCGCAATCATAGCCCTGAATCGTCGAGCCCAAAAATCCCTGTTCGCCCATTTCAAACAAAATATTGCGATCAAAATGTTCGTCATGAAAAGCGGCTTGCGCGCGCGGTTGCAATTTTTCTTGTGCATATGAAAAAGCCGCATCACGAATCATGCGCTCTTCTTCTGTGAGTTGTTCGGCAAATAATAAGGGATCATTCCACTGATAAATCGATTTTTTATTTTCCATTCTTTTTAATCCAATTAATGAGTCCGCCATGAAGCAGTAGTTCAATTTGACGAGGAGATAAAGCATGATGTAGCAATATTTTTATATTTTTTCCTTCAATCATTGCAACCAAATCATTATTTTTTTCGATGTTTTCTCGAATATCATGAATCACTATGACATCGTCCATATAAATTTTATCGTAATCTTCGGGATGCACGAATGTGAGCGGCAAAATACCGAAATTAACGAGGTTTTGCCAATGAATGCGCGCAAAACTTTTTGCGATGACCAACTGCAAACCTAAATAACGTGGGGCAAGTGCAGCATGTTCGCGACTGGATCCTTGTCCGTAATTTTCACCGCCCACAATCGCATGACCCCCTTCGTGTCGTATCGCTGCAGCACGTCTTGCATACGTATCATCCAGCACATCAAATGAAAATTCGCTGATTTTGGGAATATTACTGCGATAGGGAAGCACTCTCGCGCCCGCCGGCATAATTTCATCGGTCGAGATATTGTCGCCGAGTTTCAACAAAATCGGTAATCTCAGCAAATCAGGCAGGGGGGTTATCTCTGGAATCGACGCAATGTTCGGCCCTTTGACCAACGTAATTTTTCGCGCTTCTTCAAGCGGCAAGGGCGCTTCGAGCAACTCTCGATTAACCGTGGGATGTTTAGGTAATTTAACGCGAGGATAGGGAATACCCAACGTTCTCGGATCAGTAATGGCCCCTCGAATCGCCGCTGCCGTTGCTGTTTCTGGACTGCAGAGATACACACTGTCTTCAAGCGTTCCTGATCGCCCAGGAAAATTACGCGGCACAGTGCGTAAACTATTCCGTCCCGTCGCCGGTGCCTGTCCCATGCCAATACAACCGTTGCATCCCGCTTGATGGATGCGAGCACCCGCATGAATCAGATAAGACAATAAACCACTGTTCGCCAAATCTTCTAATTGGTTTCGTGAAGTAGGGTTTACATCAAACGACACATTCGGATTCGCGCGTGCTTCTTTGACCATGAGAGCGGAAATGGCAAAATCGCGATAACCGGGATTCGCCGAGGAACCAATATAACTTTGATACACTTCACGGCCGACAACTTCACGCACAGGCACTACTTTTCCAGGACTGGACGGTAAAGCAATCAACGGTTCTAGCGTGGACAGATCGATTTTATCGTTCAAATCATATTTCGCACCTTTGTCCGCGACTAATTCGACCCAATCTTCTGCACGTCCCTGCGAGCGTAAAAAGTGTAATGTTTCTTTATCCGATGGAAAGACCGTTGCAGTCGCGCCGAGTTCTGCTCCCATATTTGCAATCACATGTCTATCCATTGCTGTCAGTGTTTTTACACCCGACCCGTAGTATTCAATAATTTTATCGACACCGCCGTTGACATCATGGCGTCGCAACATTTCCAGAATGACATCTTTTGCACTGACCCATTCCGGCATTCTTCCAACCAGTTTGACGCCAAAAATTTTTGGCATTTTAACGTGAAAGGGTTGACCCGCCATGCTCAACGCAACTTCCAAACCACCCGCACCCATCGCGAGCATCCCCAAACAACCGGCTGCGCAAGTGTGGCTGTCTGACCCTAATAATGTTTTGCCAGGCTTGCCAAAATTTTCCATGTGCACGGGATGACTGACACCATTGCCTGGGCGACTAAACCATATCCCAAATCGTCTCGCCGCACTTTGCAAAAATAAATGATCGTCCGCGTTTTTAAAATCTTCTTGAATTAAATTATGATCCACATATTGCGCAGACAGTTCGGTCTTTACCCGATCCAACCCCATGGCTTCTAACTCGAGCATCACGAGGGTCCCTGTCGCATCTTGGCAAAGTGTTTGATCGATTTTGAGGGAAATTTCCTGTCCAGGAAGCATTTCGCCCTCGAGAAGGTGGTTTTGAATGAGCTTTTGTGCAACGTTCATTGCCATAATGAGTTCCTTTTCTTATAATTTTACCACAAGGCAAAAGGATAAAAATGGACACAGACTCTCTGAAAATAATTAAAAAACGCAAGTTAAAACCCATTGGTTGGCGCGAGTGGGTTTCGCTGCCTGAATTAGGCATTCATCATATCAAGGCGAAAATAGACACGGGCGCGCGAACTTCTGCATTGCACGCGTTTGCGCTGCGTCCTTTCAAAGAAAATAACAAAGATCGAATTGCATTCGACATTCACCCTGTGCAAAATAACGCGGAAATCGTTATGACCTGCGCGGCGGACATTGTCGATAAAAGATGGGTCACAGATTCGGGCGGACATAGCGAAGAGCGTTATGTCATTTGTACGCCCATGAGGTTAGATGACCAAGTATGGCCTATTGAAATTACACTGACTGAACGTGATAGCATGCTGTTTCGTATGCTGTTGGGAAGAAGCGCAATACGAAAACGTTTTGTGGTAAATCCAGCAAAGTCCTTTATCAAGAGAAAATAATTACTATGAAAATTGCGATCTTATCACGAAGACATGATTTGTATTCCACGCGTCGTTTAGTGGAAGCAGCCACTTTACGCGGACATCACGCAGATGTGATTGATACGCTGCGATGTTATATGAATGTGACTTCTGCGCATCCTTCGATTCATTTTAAGGGAAAAGAATTACCGATTTATGATGCCGTCATTCCTCGCATTGGTGCATCGGTGACGTTTTATGGTGCAGCGGTGGTTCGTCAATTAAAAATGATGGGCGTATTTTGTGTGAATGATTCCATCGCAATCACTCGCTCACGCGATAAATTACGTTGTTTGCAATTGCTTTCAAAAAAAGGGATTGGTTTGCCTGTGACTGGATTTGCTCATTCACTCGATGAAATTGAAGATTTGATTAAAATGGTGGGTGGTCCGCCGCTTGTCATTAAATTTTTAGAAGGTACACAAGGGATTGGTGTGATTCTCGTCGAAACGGCGAAAGCTGCACGCAGTATGATTGAAGCTTTTTTAGGATTAAAAGTAAATATTTTGGTACAGGAATATATTAAAGAAGCTGAAGGTGCGGATATTCGCTGTTTCGTTGTGGGAAATAATGTCGTGGCTGCGATGAAACGCCAGGCAAAATCGTCTGAAGAGTTTCGTTCGAATTTACATCGTGGTGGAACAGCCGCTCCGATTGAAATTACGGACGAAGAACGTGAGATGGCGATTCATGCTGCGCGCACAATTGGATTGAATGTGGCGGGTGTTGATATTGTTCGTTCCAATCGCGGTCCTTTGATTATTGAAATCAATGCGTCGCCGGGGCTGGAGGGAATTGAAAATACGACTCGCATTGATGTCGCGGGTAAAATCATTGAGTTGATTGAGCATAGTGTTAAATCTGAGAAAGATCAGTTGAAAAATAGAGAATAATTAGATTGATAAGCCCTCCCAACCCTGAACCCTTCCCTCCATTTTAAAAAGCAAAATAGAGGGAAGGGAACCCACGGCTCAAGGCCCTGCAAAACTCAAACGTCACAAAAACTCTCTACAAGAACTTCCCTTCTCCACGCAGTGGGGAAGGTGGCCCGAAGGGCCGGATGGGGTCTCTACCACCCCTCGAACTTTCGACAGTTAAGCTATCATTTTCCTATACAAAAACTCCCAAATATCTTCCCTAACAAATCCTCCGAACTAAATTCCCCCGTAATTTCATTCAACGCATTTTGTGCTTGTCGTAAATCTTCCGCAAACAATTCATCCGCACGATGTTCGAGCAGTTGTTTTTTTCCCGTTAATAAAAAATGGTGTGCACGCGTTAACGCATCCAAATGCCGTCGTCGCGCTGAAAAAGTCCCTTCTACCGGTGCATTCAACCCAACCGATTCTTTGATTTGCTTTTTTAATAAATTCACTCCCTCTCCTTTTTTAGCAGAGAGTGAAATAGTCATATTGTTTTCTTCTTGAATCAGTTTCGGTGTTTCTTGTGTTAAATCAATTTTATTTCGAACGATCATCACCGTCGCACGCTCTGGAATGTTTTGTAAAAAATCACTCAAAAAAACAGGGTCAGGTTGACTCGCATCCACGATCAATAAAATGATGTCCGCTTTTTTCATTTCTTCATGCGCGCGACGAATACCTTCTTGCTCAACCGGATCATCACTGTTGCGAAGACCTGCGGTATCAATCACATGCATCGGCATATCATCTATTAAAATGTAATCACGCAATACATCGCGTGTCGTTCCGGGAATATCCGTCACAATTGCAACGTCTTTTCCACTGAGTTGATTCAATAAAGTCGATTTACCGACATTCGGTTGCCCTGCAATCACGGCCGTGATTCCATCACGCAATAAACTTCCCTGCGTTGCAGATTTTTGAATGTCTTCTAATTGATTTAAAAGATGTGTTAAATCAATTTTTATTTGCTGGCTATTGAGAAAATCAATTTCTTCTTCAACAAAATCAATAGAGGCTTCCACAAACATTCTCAACCGAATGATTGCTTCAACGAGATGATGAATTTTTTTGGAAAATTCGCCTTGCAATGAACGCAATGCATTTCGTGCAGCTTGTTCAGAAGTGGCATCGATTAAATCAGCAATCGCTTCTGCTTGTGCAAGATCGATTTTATCATTTAAAAAAGCCCGCTCAGAAAATTCACCAGGTCGCGCTAATCGTGCACCTAACGAAACAATTCGACGAATTAAACAATCGACAACAGCCAAACCACCATGCCCATGTAATTCTAAAACATCTTCCCCCGTAAAAGAGTGAGGCGCTGGAAAATAGAGTGCAATGCCTTGATCAATCGCATGACCTGCTGCATCAAAAAAAGAAGAATAGGTTGCGTAACGTGCTTCAGGTATTTTTTTGAGGAGTTGATAAGAAAGAGTAGAAACCAAAGGCCCTGAAATTCGGATGACCGCAATACCGCCACGCCCAAGTGGTGTGGCGGCGGCTACAATTGTTTCTACCTCTGTTTTCATTTGGACGTTTTACTAACTTTCTCTGTTTTGTTAAGTCTATGCATGATGTGCCACTGTTGCAAAAATGACAGTGTGTTGTTAACAAACCAATACAACATCAAGCCCGCAGGGAATTTCGCAAACAACACCGTAAACACAATCGGCATAGCCATCATGAGTTTGGCCTGCATCGGATCCGGCGGTGGCGGATTTAAACGTTGTTGCAATAACATCGACAGACCCATCAATACCGGCAAAATATAATAAGGATCGTACGTAGAAAGATCTTGGATCCAAAAAATCCAGGGCGCTTGACGCAATTGCACACTTTCAATGAGTACCCAATATAATGCAATAAATACGGGAATTTGAACGAGAATCGGCAAACAACCGCTCATCGGATTCACTTTTTCTTTTTTGTAAAGCTCGAGCGTTGCTTGAGTGAATTTTTGTTTATCATCACCAAAACGTTCTTTGAGCGCATTAATCTTGGGCTGTAATTTTTTCAAGCCGCTCATGGAGCGATAACTTTTAGCCGATAAATGATAAAACATTAATTTGATAAAAAGCGTCACGATGACAATGGACCAACCCCAATTACCGACAAAGCTGTAAATTTTTTCCATCATCCAGAAAATAATAAGGGAAATAAACCACAACCAACCGTAATCAATCGTCAATTGCAATCCGGGCGCTACTTTTTCTAATTGATCGGCAATGGCAGGGCCCGCATAGAATTTGGCTTGCGTAGTCGCTGTTTCACCGGGATTCACTTCGACTTTTTGTCCCAGCATGCCTACGGTGTATAAACCATCTTGAGTGACTCGCGTGAAATACTGCGATGTCGTTTTTTGATTAGGCACCCATGAACTCACAAAATAATGTTGAATCATGGCAGCCCAACCACCTTGGATGGTTTGGTTTAAATTATTGCTGTCCATTTGTTTGAAACTGATTTTTTCGTACGTTTTTTCAGGGCTGGAAATCGCTGCACCGAAATAAGTCGCAAAATTAACAAAACCCCGTTTGTTGGTGGGCGGCGTATTCGTGCGCATTAATTGAAAATAAGGATTTCCTGTCCAGGATTGTCTGGACTGATTGTCTATTTGATAATCCACATTGATTTCATAATTATTACGATAGAATGTGAACGTTTTAGTGACCACTAATCCTTCTGCATTACGCCAATGTAAATTTACTTTTATTTCATTTTGAGTCGGCGCAAGAGAATAATCTGTTTGATCGACGGTATATTCTGCCTGGCCTTTAGATGTATCAGGGCCCCCCGACGTACTCAGTAATCCACTTTGTGCAATATAACGCGCATCAGGAGAATCATTTAATAATAAAAACGGAGCGGTTGAATGAAGTTCTTCAGGATATTGCAGTAATTTGACTTGTGTAATATTTCCGCCTACAGGGTTGATATCAACCTGGATCACATCCGTTGTAATGTGAATCAAGCGCGTAGGTTTTGCTACTGCAGCCGCGTGAATCACGGGCGCGCCAGTGGATGTCTCTGCAATGGGCGGAACGTATGAAGGAGAAGTTGCTTCGACGGGCTGTGAAGAGGAAGTAATTGGTTTCGGAAAATCTTTGTCCCATGCTTGAAATAACACGAGAAGGATTCCAATTAAAACAGCATAGAGTGCGATACGTAAATAATTAATCATATGAGTTGGCATGAGGTTTGGTTTCCGAAATAGGGTCATAGCCACTGCCTCCCCAAGGATGGCAGCGTAACAAGCGTTTAAACATTAAATAACAACCGCGAAAAAACCCGAATGAGTGAATCGCTTCGACGGCATAAGAGGAACAGGAAGGATAAAAACGACAGCGTTGGCCTAATAGTGGACTGATAACGTATTGATACGTTTTTATTAGGAAAACCATTAATTTTGATGGTGCGTTAATAATTTTTGCCACAAATCATTTATACCTTTTCGGATTTTTTCTTTGCTTAACGTATCACACCGCTGACGTGCAATGACGATAATGTCCCAACCGACTAGCTTTTTTTGGTTAAGCCGAAAGCTGTCTCTCACGACTCGTCGGATGCGATTTCTGGCAACAGCGCTGTTCACTGCGCGCTTTCCTACAATAATCCCGACTCGTGCATGCTCTCTCTGGTTGGATCGACAGAGGACCGTTAAACACGGCTGGCTAACTCTAAGCGGTTCGTTGAATACATTATCGAACTCTGCTTTGGTCAATAGCCGATGGCTACGAGGAAAATTTAATATATTGGTCAAAATTAAATCTTATGGAATTAATCTTTTACGGCCTTTTGCTCTGCGTCGGCTGAGTACTTTTCGGCCATCCATTGTTGCCATCCGTGCACGAAAACCATGCTTTCTTTTACGTGGAATAACGCTAGGTTGGAATGTTCTTTTCATAATAAATGGTTTCCGTTATTTGGTTCAAAATCAGGGGGCTAATCATAAAGATGATCTGGGGGTTTGTCAAATGCAAAGCTCTAGTGCGTAGGTACGGCGTTGTAAGTTCACCTTGTCATGCCAGCATGCTTTTAGCTGGCATCCAGTGTCGTATTAGACATCAATATCTAAATTTTGATTTTTTATGAATGCGATTAGCCAAACTCTTAAAGCTTATTATTAAAGTCGCTGGATGCCAGCTAAAAGCATGCTGGCATGACAGACTTGGGTTAATTACGCCGTGATGATAATGCGGGAATACCCTTTCCGGCTTTTTCACGCGCGGTTAATCAATATAACTCTTTTATATATTTATCTTTTTAGTTTTTCTTTTTATATAGCAGCGACATTTCTGTGGAGAACCTATTTTTTATCATATTATTCAAGTATTTAAACAGTTATTATCCTGTGGATTATCCAGGTAGCGCATGTTGTTATGCTGGGGATGGATGTGGATAAAATGAGGGGGCATTGTTTTATCCAGCTTTTGCACAGAAAATACAGAGAGTAGCAGTAGGGATATGTACAGGTTACTTCACTGTCAATTGGAAAAATAATATGCAAACAAAGCCGCTCGGCGTGTGGTTAGAGAAAATAAAAAATCAACACCGTCTGTCGATGGATTTAGGATTGGAACGGGTTCGGCAAGTTGCAAAAAAATTGAATTTGTTAAAACCGGATCATCCTATTCTCATCGTCGGTGGAACGAATGGGAAAGGCTCTACGGTCGCAGGGCTGGAAGCGATTTATCTTGCGGCGGGTTATCGAGTGGGTGCGTTTACCTCGCCTTATCTTTATGAATTTAACGAACTCGTGCGCATTCAAGGGAAAAATGCCAGTGACGATGATTTTATTCAGGCATTCGAAAAAATTGATGAAGCGCGCGGTGACATGACATTGACGCAATTTGAATTTAATACCCTAGCGGCGCTGGATATTTTTCAAAAGGCTGATTTGGATGTGGGTATTTTAGAAGTGGGCTTGGGCGGCCGTTTGGATGCCGTCAACATTATTGATGCGGATATTTCTGTGATTGCGAGTATCGCGATCGATCATGCTGATTGGTTGGGAAGTACACGGGAAGAAATTGCGCTGGAGAAATCAGGGATCTTTCGCTCTGGAAAACCGGCTGTGTGCGGTGATATCGATCCGCCTCTCACGATGCTGGATTACGCGAATGAACATCTCGTTCCATTTTTTTGTCAGGATGAGCAATTTGGTTTTGAACAGCAGAAAAATTCGTGGACGTGGTGGTGTGAAGAAAGACGAGAAGAAAATTTACCCTTACCTCGTCTGGCGCTGCAAAATATGTCAACGGCGATGATGGCTGTCGATTTGCTTCAAGATAAATTACCTGTCAAACGCGAAGCGATCGATAGCGCTTTGGTGAAGGTGAATCTGGCTGGGCGGATTCAGGTTATTCCTGGGGATGTCACTCGCATTTTGGATGTTTCTCATAATCCTGCGGCAGCGGAATGGTTAGCCGATTACTTGCATCATCATACGTATTCGGGAAAAGTGCGCGCTGTTTTTTCGATGTTGGCGGATAAAGATATTATTTCGACGTTGATTGTCATGCGGGATTGTGTGAACGAATGGTATATCGGACCCTTACAGGTTGAGCGAGGCTCTTCTTTATCGGTTTTAGAATATTGTTTTCATACGGCGAGAATCCCCGACGTTCATTCATTTGATTCGATCGAACAAGCGTATGCGCATGCATTGAAAGCGGCTCAACCAGGAGATTGCCTGGTCGTGTTTGGATCGTTTTATACGGTAGCGGCATGTAACATGTAGGGTGGATTAGGCGTTTTTTGCCGTAATCCACCAAATAAAAATTTATATTTTGGTGGATTACGGCAAAAAACGCCTAATCCACCCTGCATTTCGTTAGTTAATACAAAACTCATCCACTTTTTTCGTCGAACCCGCAGGCACATGCTCATGAGAAGACAATGTTTTACTGGGAGTGCTGGATGACGAGCGCATCGTCGAAGGAACCAGATCGGGTTCTTGATCTTTAAATCCAGGCGGCGGAGTACTTGTCACAACGGGTTTTGCATTTAATCCAGCAATTTCAGCGTAGACTAGATTTCTTGCTGCATCGAGTTGAGCTTTGCCAGCGGCATTGCTGACAGTCACAACCCCTTTCTGAAGATGGATCACACAACGACCGCTAGTGCAGTCAGTCGAATACTCCGTCCCCCGCACACCAATCGTTGCCACCGGTGTTTCCATTTGGTAACTGTCTGGATTGCTCTTCGGAATAAATCCGGTAATGGTTCTAAATCCCCCCCGCGATCAGTCGGCCAACGTACTTGTTATTGTTGGGCGGCGGTGGAATGAAGTGATATTGCGTAATCTGAAAAGTCGTTCCCTGGCGCAGTGCGAGCAGACTATTGTCTGTAAAAACGATTTGACCTGAACCTGATCCCGTCACAATCGTATCTTGCACGTAAATGGGTGACCGACGTTGTAAAGTGCGTGCGTGCTGGCTCGCATCGATCGCTTGGACCTGTCCTTTTACCCAAACCATCTGACCGATTATTTCCGCGGATAGGACTGATTGGCTAAACACACACAAACCCAAACCGATCCACAAAAGAAAAAAACGTTTGAAGCAAAAGAATGATTTCGTCATGATGAGTCTCTATTCCGTGAGTGATGACTAGTGAAAAAATAGCATAGCATCATTGTGGCTTTATATTCTACAATACTGCTTTTTATGAATTTGAGATTAGGGTCAAAAAATGACGGCACATAAAACGCATATGAATTTATCGGCCTCCGAATTAGTGGAGATAGCACTGGCCCGCAAAGAGGGTGTACTTGCTGCTAATAAAGCCTTGACAGTGACAACCGGTGCTCGCACGGGTCGCTCGCCCAAAGATCGATTTATCGTGAAAGATGCGATCACGGAAAAAGAAGTCGATTGGAATGCGATAAACCAACCGATTGCGCCAGAAAAATTCGATGCCCTTTGGCAACGCGCAGAACAGTATTTGCAAGAACGCGATGGTTCTTTTATTTCTTATTTACAAGTCGCTGCTGAGAAAAAATTCGCATTAACAGTGAAAGTCGTTACTGAACTTGCGTGGAGCAATCTCTTTACGCAAGATTTATTTATTCGTCCTGAAAAATCGATTACCTCTGATCAGGAAGGTCAGTGGACTATTTTGTGCGTACCCGGATTTAAAACGGATCCTGCACGCGATGGTGTGAACAGTGATGCAGCGATTATTTTGAATTTTTCCAAACGCCGTCTTTTGATTTGCGGAACATATTACGCAGGCGAAATGAAAAAAGGCATGTTTTCTGTTCTCAATTTTTTATTGCCGAAAGAAGAAGTACTGCCCATGCACTGTGCGGCGAATGTCGGAAAAGATGGTAAGACTGCGCTTTTCTTTGGTTTATCGGGCACAGGAAAAACCACGTTATCTGCTGACCCAGAGCGTTATTTGATTGGCGATGATGAACATGGATGGAGTGCAGATGGCGTATTTAATTTTGAAGGCGGATGTTATGCCAAATGTATCGATTTATCCAAAGAGCGTGAACCCGTTATTTGGGATGCAATTCGTCACACAGCCATCATGGAAAATGTTGTATTAAATCCCACGACGCAAGAACCGAATTATGCCGATGCGAGCTTGACGGAAAATACGCGAGCCGCTTATCCGCGCGAACATATTCCATTGCGTGTTCAAGAAAACAAAGCGGGATTGCCCACCGCCGTTTTATTTTTAACGTGTGATTTATACGGTGTGTTGCCGCCTGTTGCGCGTTTGACGAAAGAACAAGCCGCTTATTATTTTCTGAGCGGTTACACAGCGCTCGTCGGCAGCACAGAAGTCGGTCAAGGGAAAGGAATTAAACAAACATTCAGTACGTGTTTCGGCGCGGCATTTCTTCCTCGTCCTGCGCAAGTGTATGCCGATCTTTTAATGAAGCGCTTAGATGATCATTCACACGCGCAAGTCTATTTGGTGAATACCGGTTGGACGGGCGGTGCGTATGGCGAAGGCGGTCAGCGATTTTCTATTCCTGACACGCGCGCAATAGTGACAGCAATCGTCAATGGTGACTTGCGGAATGTATCTTATGAACAATTGCCGGGATTTCATTTAGCGATTCCGACGACAGTGCCTGGTGTGGACAGCAAAGTTTTAAATCCTCGCAATACGTGGACTGATAAAGAAGCTCATGACCGTTATGCGAAAGAATTAATGAATAAATTTGTTGAGAATTTTAAAAAATTTAATGTGAGCGATGCGATTCGTGAGGCAGGGCCTTTGGCTCAGGTTCTTGTTTAGGAATTTCGAATTAGTGAGCGATATTCAAAACAATATTCAAGAAATAAAAAAACACATTCGCGAATGGGAAATAGCATACGGACGAAAACCGTCTTCCGTTTCATTGCTGGCTGTGAGCAAAACACATCCTGCAGAAAAAATTCGGGACGCGATTCGCGCAGGGCAGGTCGCATTCGGTGAAAATTATTTGCAGGAAAGTTTAGAAAAAATCGCTCTGCTCGCCGATGAAAATGTGGAATGGCATTTCATCGGCCCTATTCAAAGCAATAAAACAAAAAAAATCGCCGAGCATTTTGCATGGGTGCAGACAGTTAGCGATATGAATATAGCAAAACGATTAAGCGAACAACGCCCTTCTCATTTACCGCCGCTGAATATTTGTTTGCAAGTCAATACGAGTTTAGAAATCACAAAATCAGGGATCGATCCCAATGATGTCATTTCTCTCGCGGATTATTGCATTACATTGCCCAATTTAAAATTGCGAGGATTGATGACAATTCCTGCTTTCAAAAATACGTTTGAGGAACAACGCGCAGAATTGAAAAAACTGCGATTGATTTATGACATGTTAAATGAACGCGGTTTTAAATTAGATACGTTATCCATGGGAATGTCGCATGACATAGAAGCTGCAATCGCCGAAGGCGCCACGATGGTTCGGGTTGGAACAGCGATTTTTGGTGAAAGGGAGTAAGGGCTTGTCATGCCAGCATGCTTTTAGCTGGCATGACAGAATCCTGGTGCAACTTCTCTTCAAGCGCCCTTCCAAATCCTTGCAAAATGGCATCGCTAATGCCAAAATGAGACTCAAAATGGCATCGCTAATGCCGTTTTGAGTCCAAATATGGCATTACATGAGGGGCCATCCCGTTGAAATATATCAAAAGATTGTTTAAACCGCCCGAGGGTTCTTATTTTTTATTTGGCCCTCGAGGAATAGGTAAATCCACACTACTTAAATCGTTATATGGGAATAATGCTATTTGGGTCGATTTATTACTTCCTGATCTTTTGAGAAGTTATCTGGCCAATCCTGAGCGATTGCATAATATCGTAACTGGACAAATGGATAAGAAAATTGTCGTTATCGATGAAGTTCAAAGAGTGCCTGGGTTATTGACGGTAGTGCATTCGCTGATCGAAGAAAGAAAAGAGTTACAATTTATTCTCTCAGGCTCGAGCGCCAGAAAATTAAAGAGAACAGGCGCTGACTTGTTAGGCGGCAGAGCATTGAGACGAGAGCTCTATCCCTTTATGGCGTCTGAATTAGGCGAAAAATTTTCTTTAACGGACGCGATAACAAACGGATTATTACCACTTGTTTTTGATAAAAAAAATCCACAAGACTCTTTACAAGGTTACATCAATCTTTATTTGAATGAAGAAATTCAAGCTGAAGGATTAGTCAGAAATTTAGAAAGTTTTATCCGTTTCCTGGAAGTGATTTCTTTTTCTCACGCGAGTATTTTGAACGTCACAAATATAAGCAGGGAGTGTGAAGTAAAGCGTAAAACAGTAGAAAATTATATCGGGATTTTAGAAGATCTTTTATTAGGCTATCAATTACAAGTATTTACTAAACAAGCCCAGCGCGAAATTATTTCTCATCCTAAATTTTATTTATTCGATGCCGGCGTATTTCATGCATTGCGCCCGAAAGGTTTGTTAGATAAAACTCAAGAAATTGAAGGCGCTGCATTAGAAGGATTGGTTGCGCAACATTTACGTGCCTGGAATGAATATAGCAAAGAGAAACATCTTCTCGCATTTTGGAGAACGCGATCAGGCGTAGAAGTGGACTTTGTGATATATGGCAATAAAAATTTTTGGGGTATAGAAGTTAAAAATTCGAAACGAGTGATGCCTCAAGATACTAAATCATTAGAAACATTTTTATCTGACTATCCTGAAGCAAAAGGGTTATTGTTATATCGAGGTCATGAAATCATTAAACAAAAAAACGTGATTTGCGTGCCGTGCGATATTTTCTTGAAGCAGCTTGAACCAGACAAAGAAATATGGCCGGCGTAATTTTTTAAGATTGACCAATTTTTTATCAGGGAAAAACGCACTTGCCCGCAGACTATCGCCCCGACTCTTTTTGGGAAAAATATAGAATCGTTATCCACCCCTATTTCATTGTTTTGGGGGTGATAGCAGGCATCGCGCTCTATCCTCTTAAAAAAATATGGAATGCTACCCGCAACTTGCTTCGCCGCACCAAAATAGCGCGAAGTGCTTATCGTCTCTCCGGAATTGGAATAGGCGGCTATTTCGGTGGTATGCAAGGTGCAGTCATCGGTGCCGCTTTAGGCTCTCTCCTTCCCGTCATAGGAACCGTCGCAGGATCTCTCCTTGGAATGATTATTGGTAGCGCAGTCGGCGGAACGACTGGTGCTTTATTTACAAAATACAGTGCTAAGGGGATGTCTAGACTTTTCTACGGCGATACCAATCCTGATAAATGGAGATTAACTCTAGAACAAGGCACCACTCTAGCGAACAGCGCAAATCCCACCGACAAAGCTGCGAGATTAGATCAGGTATTGACAGTAATGGATGCCATTGATGCTGCAAAAAAAGAAACTTGGGTACTGGGAAGTATTCCAGGTACCCATTCTCGTGAAGATAAAAAAGAGTGGAATGCTTTGTTGAAGAAGGTCAAAAGAGGGGAGATTACGGAAAGGAAGGCAGAAAACAACAAAGAGCAAATAGACTATTCCTCCGACACCACGGCTGTTTTCCTAATGTCCGATACCTACTTGAAACGTTACCCCAGTGTAAACCTTACATCCAATATCTGCTTCTTACAATTGTGTGCTGAAGAGGGGACGGGTTATCTTTTTTATTACTTCGGTAAGGATAGAGAAAAAATCTTCCTCAGTGAAAATGGCAAGCACATAACTGTTACAGACCTTGGTCTAGAACTCAGCTGGATAAAACAGCTAGGCGTTAATGAGCAGAATGAGGTAGAAAAGAGAGCGCGTAATAGAATTTTAAACATCACATCAAAAAAAGGACCAGGACACCCGGGTAGCCAGCCTCTTATAAAAATGACGAACGTTGCTGATGATGCAGTGCTAATAAAGTTATACCAAGCTGGATTCTTTACAGGCAACAGAAAGCGCGCGACACAGGCAAATTCCGAAGAGCGAAATCCAAAACTGCGAGAAGGTCTTGGTCTTCGCAATGCTAGAGAACAGTGACCGTGAGGCTGTGAGTTTTTTAAAGAAAAATTTTAGATTACAAAAAAATACCTCGCTATTATACCACACCCCTCTTTTTTTCTCTGCGGTAGAATGAGTTTAAACCCTATTGAAAAAAATGAGGTGCCGTATGAAGAGCAACTGTGCAAGGTTGAAGCTTCTGATCTGGTTAGTCCTCTGCCTCTTTGCTCTGATGCCGGCTGCCAACGCATCTATGCCCAAAGGGATTTATATTACGCAACAAACGATGGAAGATACCAAATACATCACTTATCTCATTGAGCGTGCAAAAAAAGTTGGAATTACGACATTTGTGGTAGATCTTGAACTTCCATCCGCCCAATATCAAAAAAATATTGCTCTCTTAAAAAGCAATAACATCATGTATGTTGCACGAATCATCATGTATCCAGGCGGCGGCACCCCTGAACAAATTGCGTCAGAAGCCTATCGTGAGAAAAAACACCGTTTAGTCGAAACCGCATTGAGTTATGGTGCACAACAAATCCAATTAGATTACATTCGTTTCAATAGCAAACAACCTGCTTCTTCAGAGCATGCCGCGACGATTAAAAAAATTATTCAAACGTTTAAAAATCGCCTGGATGCAGAAAAAATTCCACTGCAAGTCGACGTATTCGGCATCACCTCATTTGGCGAAGAGAAGCATATTGGCCAAAGCATTCCACTGTTCTCTTCTACTATCGATGTGGTTTGTCCCATGGTTTATCCATCGCATTATGAACCGTTTGATTATCATTTTGCGCGCCCCTATCAAACCGTGTACGAATCATTAACGGCTATCAAACAACAGTTTGAAGATAAAATGCCTGTCAAATTGTACCCTTACATTGAACTATCCAATTACCATTACCCATCCATGTCTCGTGAAAAGAAACTGAAATATATTTATGCACAAATTCAAGCGGTTCAAGATGCGGGTGCAGATGGCTGGTATGCGTGGAGTGCGAAAAATTATTACGATAATTTGTTTACGGTATTGGAAACTTATCCTGTGAGATAGAGCGTAGCAGTTTCTTTTGATATCATACCAGCACTGTCATCCCCGCGAAGGCGGGGATCCATTCCCGCCTTCGCGGGAATGACATTTTCAAATGAATCGCTTAACTTAGTGGCAGCCCATTCCTGGAAAAATAAATATGCATACCAATACGATTGCCATCCTCGGTGCTGGCAATATGGGATCGAGTTTGTTGTTGGGCTTGATTGCAAGCCAACATCCCGCGAAGCAACTCTGGATTGCTGATCCCGACGCAGATAAATTGCGATTATTGCAACAACAATGCCACGTGCACACGACCATTCACAATGAAGAAGCGGTGCAAAATGCAGATACCGTGATACTGGCGGTCAAGCCGCAAGTGATGAATCGTGTTGTGCAAGCACTCGCATCCATTGTTCAACAGAAAAAACCGTTGGTGATTTCGATTGCGGCAGGTATTCGTGAAGAATGTTTACAAAAAGGATTGGGCCAGAATATTGCTATTGTTCGCTGCATGCCAAATACACCCGCACTGATTCGCGCAGGCGCATCTGCGCTGTATGCCAATCGATTTGTGAATGAAAAACAACATGCGCTTGCCGAATCTATTTTACGCGCAGTCGGCATAGTCGTTTGGGTAAAAAAAGAAGAAGAAATGGATGCAGTCACTGCATTGTCCGGCTCAGGCCCTGCTTATTTCTTTTTAATCATCGACGCATTGCAAAAAGCAGGCGAAAAATTAGGGCTTTCTCATGAAACAGCCCGTTTGCTTGCACTTCAAACTGCATTTGGCGCAGCCAAAATGGCGTTGGAAAGCGATGAATCCGTCGATGAATTACGACGTCGTGTCACTTCTCCCGGTGGAACAACGGAAGCGGCGATTGGCGTGTTGCAGAAAGAAAACATAGAAGAAATATTTGTAAAAGCACTTGATGCAGCTTATTCGCGTTCAAAAGAATTAGCTGAATTGTTTAGTAAAGAGAATTAGGACGTTTCATCAATGAGTTGTCATTTCTTATTTTGACAAATAAAGCGCAGGAGGCCGGAGGCCGACGAGCCATTGTCAAAATAAGAAATGACAACTCATTGATGAAACAATGGAATATTATATGTCTGATCATTCAAAAATTATTTTTGCGAGCAGCAATGCTGGAAAAATTCGTGAAATGCAATCGATGCTGGAACCTTTTCATTACGAAATCATTCCACAAGCACAACTTGGAATTTATGATGTTGAAGAAACGGGTTTAACATTCGTAGAAAATGCATTGTTAAAAGCACGAAACGCATGCCTATGTAGCGGTAAACCTGCGATTGGCGATGATTCCGGACTTGTCGTCAATGCATTGGATGGAGCGCCTGGTATTTATTCCGCACGCTATGCAGGAAAACACGGCGATTTTCGTGCCAACATTGAAAAATTATTGAAAGAACTGGAAGACGTTCCAACCGAGCATCGTCAAGCGCACTTTCACTGCACGCTGGTTTATCTTGAGCATGCAGACGATCCTGCCCCGTTAATTTGTGAAGGCGCGTGGCACGGCATGATTTTGAATGCACCAACCGGTCATCATGGGTTTGGTTATGATCCTGTGTTTTATGATGTAAAAGAAAAATCGAGCGCGGCTGAATTATCGCCCGAGATAAAAAATCAGATTAGTCATCGCGGCCAAGCGTTACGAATTTTAATGGCCCAACTAGAAAAAAATTTTTAGAGGTTAATTAATGGACGCACTGGTTATTCAAGATTTAAAAAAAATATATGGGAATGGATTAGTCGCGTTAAAAGGCATTAACTTAAAAGTCGCAGAAGGTGATTTTTTTGCATTGCTCGGCCAAAACGGTGCGGGAAAATCAACGACCATTGGCATTTTGTGTTCGCTCGTAAAAAAAACATCAGGACAAGTTCGCGTTTTTAATTACGATCTGGATCATGATGTTGAAGCTGTAAAATCGTGCATCGGCGTTGTTCCACAAGAATTTAATTTCAATCCCTTCGAAAAAATTTTTAAAATTATTGTCAACCAAGCGGGCTATTATGGCATTCCTCGAAAAATCGCTGCGAATCGCGCCGAATTTTATTTAAAAAAATTAGGACTCTGGGATAAGCGCAATCAAAGCGCATTGCGTTTATCCGGCGGAATGAAAAGACGATTAATGATTGTGCGTGCGCTCGTCAATGAACCTAAATTATTGATTTTGGATGAGCCCACAGCCGGTGTTGATATTGAAGTGCGCCATGGTTTATGGAAATTTTTAACAGAGCTTAATGAAAAAGGTACAACGATTATTTTGACGACACATTATTTAGAAGAAGCCGAACAACTTTGTAAAAAAGTCGCGATCATCGATCATGGTGAAATTATTAAAAACGCCGACATGAAATCGTTAATCAATCAATTGCCTGTTCAGACACTGGTGTTGGATTTAATACAGCCGCTCGATAGGATGCCCGATTTACCGCATTATCCTTACCGTGTATTGGACCAGACAACGCTTGAAATAGAATTTCCCAAAACACAATCACTCAATTTTTTATTTGAAGAACTTAATCGACAACACATTTTTGTCAGCAGCATGCGTAACAAAACCAATCGATTAGAAGAATTGTTTGTACGCCTCATCACAGAAAACAAGGCAAAAACATGAATAAAAACCTCATCGCACTCCAAACTATTTTGATCAAAGAAATAACCCGATTCATTCGTATCTGGTCACAAACTTTATTGCCGCCAGCGATTACCATGACGCTGTATTTTATTATTTTTGGAAAATTAATTGGCTCACAAATTAAAGACATTCATAATTATAGTTATATGCAATATATTGTTCCCGGCTTAACGATGATGTCTATCATGACGAGCGCATATGCCAATACATCGACTTCTTTTTTTGGAACCAAGTTCAGTAAAAGCATAGAAGAAATGTTAGTGTCATCCATGCCGAACTATATTATTTTGCTTGGATACATGATTAGTGGTTCTTTGCGCGGCATGTTAGTAGGTTTAATTGTGATAATAGTTTCTTTGTTTTTTACTCACATTCATTTTTTTCATGTCGGTATTGTTATAGCAATGGCTGTTTTATCTTCCATGCTTTTTTCGCTGGGCGGATTAATCAATGGTATTTTCGCAAAAAAATTTGATGATGTTTCATTTATCCCCACATTTGTATTAACGCCCCTCACTTACTTGGGCGGTATTTTTTATTCTATTTCTCAATTGCCGCCGATATGGCAAAAAATTTCAATATTTAATCCCATCTTGAATATCGTCGACACATTCAGATACGGCATGTTGGGGGTGTCCGATGTCAGTGTCTACTGGGGATTTTCCCTGACTTGTATTTTATTTATTACCTTGTTCGTATGGGGTCTATTATTATTGCGCAATGGAACAGGGTTAAGAACTTGACATAGAAACCTATCGAATTTATGGTATGGGCTATTGATAGATTAGGCATTCATATATGAGCCAGAATAAAAAACCGCTTTTCAAGCGAAATGAAAAGGATATTTTCAATCACCGTCCAGGATTGTTTGCGGTAACTCCCATTCTTCCTCAGCTCATTATCATTGCAATCGTAGTGGGCGTGTATTGCTATATTCAAGCAGAAGGTTATTTTCCTCTTTGGATAACTTGGATTTATTATGCCGTGAAGATCATTGTTGCATTGGAAATTATTGTTGCCGCTGCTAAATCATTATTTGTTCCCGTGTTGGCGATCGTCTTGGGTGCATTGAATTTATATCTGCTGCAAGTGAAAGGATTTGAATATGTATCATTCCATAGTTCCTGGCAGTTAGTGGCTGTGGGCATTGCTGCCTGTTTTTTAACATTTATCGTTCGTTCATCCAAATATAGAAGGTAATACATCGCATGCTAAAGCACATTACTGCAGTGGTTGTTTTAAGTATTCTTGTTATCGTCGGTATGCCGTATGTTCAACAGGGCTTGCAATTTCTTTTGTTGGGTCATGAGTGGCTGTCTGATTTGCTTAAAGATGTTTTTTCCGGCGGACAGGCGGGAAATATTATTAGACAACTGATTGCCTTGTTGGTTATCCCAGTGATCATTGCTTTGATTCCGGCTGTGATTTACTGGTTAGTGAGACGTTCTTGGTTTCCCTGGTTCATGGAAGTGGTTTGGGTAGTTTGGTTGATTCAAACGTCGGCGTTGGTGGTTCTCTACAAAGCAGGTTAAATGTCTGACCTGAAAAATAAAAAAACAGAAGTCTATTTGGCCTTTCAAATCATTCCGCGCGTAAAAAGCGGCAATAATTTTGAGTTGGTTGATAAGGCCATTGAAGTAGTAAAAAACGCGGGTGTTCCCTATCAAGTCAGTGCGATGGAAACCACAATGAAAGGGGAGCTCGATCAACTTCTTGAAATTGTTAAAGCAGCGCAACAAAAATGTATTGATTGCGGTGCGCTGGAAGTGATTACTAATATTAAAATTCACAACAGAACATTAGAGGCTACAGATACTTTTTGTACGTATGATCGGGGAATCACGCCAAACAACGCGGTTTTTGTTGCTCAACAAAATAAGTAACGATTTCAAAAAATGTCATTTTCCTCAAGATGCTAACTCCGGATAAGCTCGGAAGGTTCTGTCATGCCAGCATGCTTTTAGCTGGCATCCAGTGTCGTATTAGATATCTCAATATCTAATTTTGGTTTTTTATCATGATGGGTAAATGCTATTAGCTAAACTCTATTGTTGTTAAAGGTCGCTGGATGCCAGCTAAAAGCATGCTGGCATGACAAAATCTTGGTGCCAAGCTTATATAATCCAGAGTTCGTGTTTAAAATACAAATTTGATTACGAAAAGCGGAATAATAAAGGGCGGCTATTATGGATAAAAAAAATATTCCTACATTTGAGCGAGAAATGAAAAACGTAAAATTCAAAAAAGCTTTTGAAAAAAGTTATAAAGAACTTCTCTTGTCTGAGTGGTTAATTGCGAGAATGGAGCATGATGAGAAATCAGCGAGAGTTTTAGCAAAAGAGGTGCTGCTATTGAGTTAGCAGTATCCACGATCTCTATCGGAGCGTCATCCCGCGACGCTTTTTAAGCGGGACCCAGTGACTTTATTAAAAACTTTTTCAAAAAAATTTTGACGAAAGTCGCTGGGTCCCGCTTAAAAAGCGTCGCGGGATGACGCTCTAGTCGAAAATCAAATAGGTATTGGATGTATAATTACTCAAACAATAAAAATGTTTTCACGGGTTGAGGATAGATTGAGCGTCAAATAGATTCGTAGCTTTTTGTTGATAAATCTTTGCGCGATAGCCGTCATTCAGAATAACCACATCTAATTCGGTATCTTTATCAGCAAATTGAATGTGTCGATAGCTGCCTAATTTATTTTGTAGAGTGTTAATTTTAATAATAGGTTCAAGGTTTATATTCAATGTTTCCGCATCGCAACCCAATGCCATGAATATGATAAATACTATTAAAAATCTGCGAACAAAATAAATATAGTTCTTCATTTTTTCATTGCTCTAACAAATAAAAACCACGGTTTTGTCGTTACATTTTCATACATTTTAGGATCTGCATTTTTCATTTCTGATAAAGGCATGGGCTCCAACATTTTTTCTATGACAAAGCCTGCCTGAGACAATCCTTCTGCCAATTCATGCAATGAATGATGATAAAATTTCACTTCCCCAACATTTTCCCAATAATCCGTGATGAGTGTTTTTTCAAAATAATTTTTAAGATTAAATCCGACATATTGAGTATGAGGAGAATGCGTAGAAAAAATCAGATGGCCTTTTTGTTTTAATTTATCTGCCAATCTCGTAAACAAACCATGCCAATCTTTAATGTAATGAATAACAAGAGGCGCGATAATTAAATCAAACAATTCATTTTTTAAAATCTCTAACGGTTCTTCGAGATCAGCTTGATAAACTTGCGCTTCAGGCACTCTTTTTTTCGTGAGCTCCACCATAGTTGAGCTTGCATCGATTGCCCAGACTTTCGCACCTTTTTGAGTAAGATATTCCGCATACCATCCTGAGCCGCATCCTAAATCTAAAATGTTTAAACCTGATATTTTTTCGGGTAGAAGCGACAATAAATTAGGGCGCTCATAATAAGCATGGATGGGTTTTTCATCGACGGCGTGAGCATATTTGTCCGCGATGTTTTCAAAAGAAGTGTTGGGTAATTCGCTGTGATGGTTGGTCGTGTTTTTAAGGGTTTTGTTAGTCACTGCAAACCTCCATAAAAAAATTTATCAATTTTTGTTACAAAATTTATTATATGCTGCAAATGCTTCAGTAAACCCATTCAGCCACCTTTTGAAAGACTAACACTATATCGCATCCCACAAATCGGTGCTAAATAATCTTGACTGTCGCATCTCAATAGCGCCATCGTAGCGCCAAGTGCTTCAAACACTCGCAAGCGGCCTTCCGCAACCGATATTTCTGCGGTTTTTTTATGCCCTCAGTTTTTATGGCTGGGTGTGGGCTAATAAAAGACCTGCAAAGGGAATATGCCCGCCGTCTTGCGCGGTTTGAAACACCTGGCCACCTATTTAGGTGTCTTCAATTCAAAAACGCAAGGAAAAATTATGACTACTGTAAATCAAACACCTAATGGTGTTTACCCGCTCAATTTAACAATCCCATCTCATCAACTTTTTGAAACGATCAATGCTTGTTTGTGTAAAGCACATGCGCTTGCTGCCATACAGGCAAAAAAATAATTATTACAAACGCATTTTGCAAAAAACAAGATAAATTGCCCAGAAATGAAAAAGAAAAAGCGTTAAAATATAAATCTGATTATGAAAAGCGGAATAATAAAGGCGGCTATTATGAGTAAAAAAAATATTTCTACATTTGAGCGAGAAATGAAAAACGTGAAATTCAAAAAAGCTTTTGAAAAAAGTTATAAAGAACTTCTCTTGTCTGAGTGGTTAATTGCGAGAATGGAACATGATGAGAAATCAGCGAGAGTTTTAGCAAAAGAGGTGCTGCTATTGAGTTAGCAGTATCCACGATCTCTATCGGAGCGTCATCCCGCGACGCTTTTTAAGCGGGACCCAGTGACTTTATTAAAAACTTTTTCAAAAAAATTTTGACGAAAGTCGCTGGGTCCCGCTTAAAAAGCGTCGCGGGATGACGCTCTAGTCGAAAATCAAATAGGTATTGGAT
>Ga0207055_1006_pt1 | contig 88105 bp, 63 predicted proteins | sample Alteio_BWMinCont_57_FD_153293 | JGI IMG/M metagenome (GOLD analysis project Ga0207055, IMG submission 153293) | Enriched cells from forest soil in Barre Woods Harvard Forest LTER site, Petersham, Massachusetts, United States -... | ecosystem: Environmental > Terrestrial > Soil > Temperate forest >...
GCCATCGTCTTTTAGGGAAATTAGGGCTGGTTAGAGCCAGAACCGGATCCTGAGGAGCTTGAAGCTTTGGACTTAACTTTGAAGTTAAAGGCTTCCATGACTTCATCAGGGGTTGCGTAGAGGCCCTTAAGAGGGGAGGTATCATCGTCGCAGAGAAGCTCGCCTGTGTCAGTTACTGTAAAGAGCTCTTCGAAAAGACCTTTTACACCGTCACGAGTTTCATAGTTTGCATGCTTAACTGTTAACGCAATACGGCCAATTTCTGTTTCACTTGCCATCTGGCTTGAAAGTCTCCATATGCATTCGCCATCTTGCGCATCTTGAAGAAGAGCTCGTGCTTCTTTGGAGTGGATATCAAGGAACTTATCTCTACTTGTTAAACGCTTGATAAGACGATGCGTCTGCTTCATCGACTCCGTAAAGGATGTCTCATGGCGATTTGCTAGAACTTCATCGACAACTCTTTGCACATCTTCACCATCTTCAACTGCAAGCATGACCTTTAAAAGTGCTGCTTTTAGCTGGCTGTTCTCTACTGGAAGCGCCTCGATTGAGCCGCGTAGGATATTGATCTTTTCCTCTTTAGAAGAGGCTGAAAGCATATCTTGAAGCGCTGGCTCAAAGATTGAGAAGAACTGAACTGTAAAGAGGTTGTCTGGATCTTCTTGAATATCTTCTGCATTAAGTTCAAAGGATTGAGTTGCAAACTTATCACCATTTGTGAAATCGTCGCCATTGAAGATTACTTTATATTTTCCTCTTGGCTCGCCATCAAAGACAATTTTTTGAACTCTTCCCATGTAAAGAGCTGGAAAATCAACTGTTTCAGAAGATGAGAGATCACCTTGTGCTTTTTGAGCAAGTTTTCCTTGATGCCAGATATTGCCAACAGCAGCTCCGCCATCAGCAGAAAGTGTGCACTTCGTTTTTCCAGTTACAACACCCTTAATTCTCTTGCAGATCTGCCTGATAGCAGGAGAGAGTCTAGACATGTCGCTTGAGTCTACATAACCACTCGCGTCTGTCGCAATTAAGGGCACTTTTTGTTTGTCATGATCAGGGCTCATGCCAGCTGCAGCTGTTGGTGTTGTAAATTTAGCTTTCCATGCGGCAAGCTTCTCTTTTGTAACTTCTGGATCGTCACCATCTGTCATAAAGATGTTTACAGCAGGAATAATTGCCCCGCTTAATCTATCCATTACAGCAGCATTTTGTTGGAAGGCGCCCATAGCATTGAGCGCAACCATGATTTTCGTACCGCCACCATCTTTAAAGACTCTGTTATTTTGAATTAAGCTCTTGAGCGCGCCCTTGTTTTCACGAGTAATGATAATTCCTTCAGGAGGATTACTTTCATTGAATGGCACAAATGAAAAGCCACCCCATGATGAGCTTTGAAGTATTTGCACTCTCTCGTTGAACGCAAAAAGCATGAGCTCATCGCCTTCATGAAGCTCATTATCGATCAAGTCGGTGAGTGCTTTTTGTTGGAAATACATTCTAGATTTTAAAAACTCGTTAACGTTTACTTCAAGAGTCTGAAATTTTGTATTCATCATGAACGCTTGATCAAATTTTTGATGAAGAGTAGAAGCTATTTCTTGAGGTTTTGCAAGAAGGACAGCTGCCTCAGCAGGCTTTAGATTTGAAATAAAGGAGCGGACCATTCCAATATGCTCTTCCAGATCAAAAGCTTCAAAATATTTAGTCAGCTCTTTTTTCTTCTCTTCAGTAAATATTTTTGATTTACAGAGCTCTTCACACACTTTCGGTTTTTGAACAAAATTCTGTCTTTCCTCTGGAGAAAGGCTTTGGAAGCCTGCATACAAAGTCTCTTCCAAGAGCTGAAGGCCTACAAGCTCTGGCGACTTAGCACTCTGAATGGCTTCAGAAAATGCGCGAATAAACTTGTCGAGTGCTGACGGCTCAACATATTTGGTGATGATGTCATTGTTTGCAGAGTCAAAAAACTTTTCGCGAAGAAGGGATTCTGCCTCTCTTGCTGACCTTTGAAGCTTTTTAAATTCATCGGCAGATATTTCTTTAACGAAATTTTTGAAACGCTGCCATATTTCTTGCATACCAACACGCCATGACATACTTGTGCTCACGTCAGCAGCAAGTGCAATTCTTCTTGTTCCAACAACCTCTTCGACAGCATGAGATGATGATGCCTGGCTTAAAGGATCAACGCGAAGGCTGGCTACATAATAGGTTTTTCCGTTCAAGTTAATCGAAGTTAGTCTTGGAGTAAAATCAAGTTTAGTTGGAGCTCCTGGAGCAAATCTGCGCTTTGGCTGCACGGTTGTAGTCGTAGGTTTTGCAACTTGTGGTTGAAGTGCTACAGAAACAGGTTTTTGCGGCTGAATTCCATTTTCAAGTGCATATTTGCAATTTTTGTATTCTTTCTCTACTGCCTGGGTTTGTTGGCGCATACTTGGAGTTCTGAGATGTTCGGGTATCGCAGCACCAGTTTTATCAACTAATGTAGGCAGGCTCACAAATCTATAACGCTGCTGTGGCTGATTTGTACTCGCAGGTTTTACATATTGAGATCCGCGTACAGCTTTTGCATTTGTAAGCATCTCATCTGTTACTTGAGATGGATCGATCATTTGCAGGCCGTCAAAAAAGACTACTACCTTGCCTGCTGCGTCTAAAAAGTATTGATCAAGCGGGGATTGTTGTGGAGGCTGTGAAACTGGTTGTGATGGGGCTGCTTGGCTTGGTTGACTTGGCTGATTTGGTTGTGCTAAAGCTGGAGTTAGGACTTGAGCAGGAGGTTGCACTTGAGCTGAAACTTGAGCTGAACCGCTGCCAGATGATGGAGCTTGCGCGTTTTGGTTAAGAGCTGAAAGCCCAGTTTTAGATGCTTTTGGAGCTAGACCATTTACTCTGTATTTGTCCCTTGCAGCTTTTGCTCCTGCCAAAGCGCCCATTCTATAGCGATTAACGACGTTTGATGGCTGCCCCCCTTGTTTTTCTGCTACATCATTATTATTTACTTGTGGAAGGCCTGGCTGTACCCCGTTAACTGCTGTCATATCAAACTCCTAGCTAATATTACAAAAATGACTATTATAGATAAATATTTACTAAATGTCCAGAGTTAATTCTTTAAAATTTTTGTAAATTATATATAAAGATCTTATAAAGAAAATAGTCATTTCAAAAAATTTGTGATCTAGCCCTTTAGGGCGTTTGATTGGAGCCCATAGTGACGATCAGGAACTATGGGTATGGGGCGATAAACAAATGGAGCCCGTAGGGCGACTCAAATCAAAGGCGTCTTCGATTTGAGTCGCCCTACGGGCTCTGATTTCTCTATATTTCTCTACCCACAGTTCCTGATCGTCACTGTGGGCTTAAATCAGTCGCCCTAAAGGGCTCAAAGAAGGTCAGCTTTAATTGTCGTGGGCGTTATTTGAGGGTCTTTTTGCGCATGCGGATGGCAGCTGGCGTAACTTCGACGAGTTCATCATCTTGTATGTAGCCAATTGCCTGTTCAAGCGTAAATTTCCTTGGCGGCGTTAGGATAATGTTCTCATCAGCGCCCGATGCACGCACGTTTGTAAGGTGCTTTTCCTTGGCAACGTTAATCTCCAGGTCATTATCTCTTGAGTGCTCGCCAACAATCATGCCCTGATAAACTTCTTCAGGAGGGGAGACAAAAAGTGTACCGCGCTCTTGAAGCCCAAAGCAAGCATAACCTGTTGTTTTGCCAGCACAAGAAGCGATCATCACACCGCGTGTACGGCCTGCAATTGTACCCTTATAAGGCGCATAGGTTTCAAACGCTGAAGTAAGAATTCCAAGGCCGCGAGTTGCTGTTAAGAAGTCGTTTCTGTAGCCCATAAGTCCGCGTGTTGGGATAAAGAACTCCATAGAAGAGATGCCCTCTGGAGATGTTGAGAGCTTCTGCAGCTCGCCTTTTCTTCGAGAAAGCTCTTCAATTACACTACCTGAATACTCTTCTGGCACTTCAATAGTTGCCCTTTCATATGGTTCTAGCTTCTCACCATTTTCCTCTTTTAAAATTACGCGAGGTTTAGAGATGGAGAGCTCATAGCTTTCACGTCTTAAAGTTTCAATAAGAACAGAAAGATGAAGCTCGCCGCGTCCTGCAACTGTAATCACTTCAGAGTCTTGATCGAAATCAATTTTAAGCGAGATGTTCGCGCGCTTTTCACGTTCAAGCCTGTCTCTAATTTTATTCATCGTTACATGCTTGCCAGACTTTCCAGCAAAAGGGGAGGAGTTAACAGCTAAGTCAATAGATACTGTCGGCTCATCAAGCTGGATCGGCGGAAGCTGCACAATTTTTGTTGGGTCTGAAAGCGTATCGCCAATTGTAACTTCAGGAATGCCCGACAAGATGACAATATCGCCAGTCTCGCCTTTATCAAGTTCAACTTTTTCTAAACCAAGGTGGCCTTCAATTCTGGAGATCGTGCAGCGCTTCTGAGCACCTGTTCTATCAATATGGACAACTTGCTGGCCTTTTTGTACTTGGCCATTCAAAATCCTGCCGCACGCTTGTCTGCCAACATATTCATCATAGAACATGGAGAGCGCCTGCATAAGAAAGGGCTCATCCATCTCGCCAACAGGTTCGGCTACTTTTTCAATAATCATCTCAAAGAGCGGCCGCATGTTCTCTCTTGGGTCGTCGATTTTACGCATCGCAAAGCCAGAAAGGCCTGAAGCATAGCAGTAGGCAAAGTCAAGCTGCTCGTCTGTTGCGCCAAGTTCTGAGAAGAGATCGAAAGTAAGATCGAGAGCGCGATCAGGGTTTGCAAAAGGTCGGTCAATTTTATTTACGACGACAATTGGTTTTAAACCCATTTTAAGAGACTTTGAGAGTACAAAGCGTGTCTGCGGCATTGGACCTTCTTGAGCGTCAATAAGGAGAAGCACGGATGATACCATGCCCAGAATACGTTCAACTTCATGCGAGAAGTCAGCGTGGCCGGGAGTGTCGATAATATTGATCTTGAAATCGTCAAAGAGAACGGAGGTGTGTTTGGCAAAAATCGTAATACCGCGCTCTTTTTCCTGATCGAATGAGTCCATCATTCTCTCTTGAAGTACTTGGTTTTTACGAAATACATTAGATTGCTTAAGCAAGCTATCTAGCAGGGTAGTTTTACCATGGTCAATGTGGGCGACGATTGCAACATTACGAATCTTTTTTTTACGTTCAGACATTTTTTACTCAAGTTTTTTGATAGTTTTAAAAAAAATTTAAAAAAATTATACAAAATCTGCGGATATAAAACAAGTAATTAAAATACTTAAATTTCCTGTTGATATTAGAGGGGGCTCTCAGGTATGCTCCACCTTCAACTGTATGGTGATCAATGGTTCAAGACAAAACAGAAACTCATATAGAACACGAAAAAGAGCACGAAGATGCGCTTGAATCCCAACAAGTATCGCTTTTAGACCTTCCCACAGGCCTTGTAAACGATATTTTGATCGAAAAATTAGAAAATGCCTTCCATAAAGAGACCTATCAAGTAATCCTGCATGAACTTGCCAAAATTGCAATCGAGCATGACCCTATCGACTTAGCCCACGCTGTAACGAGGCTGCCCTTAAGCGTAAGATATTTAGTTTACGAAAACTTGCCCGACATATCTGCCAAAATGGTCTTTATGGTGAACGTAAGCTCCAATACGCGCACGGCGATCTTAAGAAAATTAAGCGATGCCGAGATCAAGAACTTAGTCGAAAAAATGCCGTCCGATGAAGCTGTGGCCGTTTTAGAGGATCTTCCAGATCGTAGGTTAAGGCGAGTGCTTGAGATGCTCGAAGTAAAAAAGGGAAGACGCATCCGCGAACTTTTAAGCCACGCACGCTTTACTGCAGGGCGCTTAATGACAAACGAGTTTTTTGCCTTCCCCATGAACACAACGATTGGCAAAGTGACAGCCCAAATACGTAATAACCCTGGAATTGAGCTTACAAGGTCAGTTTTTGTTCTAAGCGACGATGGTGAACTCATCGGCTATGTGCCAGAACGCAATTTGCTGATAAACCCTGAAAATACGCCTTTAAGACAAGTTATGAGGCCTGTTCTTCATAAAATAGAACCTGATGCCTCTCGCGATGAAGTGGTCGACCTTGCCGAGCGTTATAAAGTAGCCGCTCTTCCAGTTGTCGATGACCACAATAAACTTTTAGGTGTCATCACCTACGAAGACGTCGTCGAAATGATGGAAGATATTGCAGATGAAACAATTGCCTCTATCGCTGGTACTGCAGAAAAAGTTACTGAAGACCAATCAATCCTGAAACGTTTCTTCTCAAGAGCGCCTTGGCTGATCGTTACACTCTGCGCGGGACTTGTCTCAGCAACAGGCCTTGCCTATTTTCACTTAAGCCCCTGGTTTACAATCGTTCCTTTCTTTGTACCACTTATCACCGGAATGTCAGGTAATGTCGGCATCCAGTGCAGTACAATCTTTGTCCGCGGTATGGCGACAGGGGAGATCTCTCCCGGAACAAGAAGAGAGACAGCACTTCGTGAACTTGCAATCGGCCACCTTATCGGCATTACCTTTGGAATCCTTTGCGGTCTTGTGGTCTACCTGCTCCAATACTTTGGCTTTCATCAATGGGAGCTCAAGCCTATCGTCGCAGCAACAGTTGTCGGCTGCGGAATTCTAGGCGCCTGCTTTACGGCAACGCTTCTCGGAACTTTCTCGCCGCTCTTCTTCGGCCGCATGCGTATCGATCCTGCCGTTGCCTCAGGCCCGATAGTTACTGCCTTTAACGATGTGCTTTCAACATTTATGTATATACTCGTTGCCAAAATCGTTTTATCTCAACTTACTTGAATTAAAAGGCAACTCTCTCCAAAATGGAAAGAATTTTTAATATCTCAGGGGTCATATGTTATTTAAAAAGCTGTTTTTATTCTGTACCGTGGCGCTCTGCTTTACAGCTGTCTGCCATGCAAAAAAGCCTGCCGTCACTGCCAAAGAATCGATAGAAGGGATTTTTGCATTAGCCGACATTCAAGTAGGCGGCACTCGCCCATGGGATATCCAGGTTCATAACGACGAATTTTATGCCCGCGTCCTCGCCTCCGGCTCACTCGGCCTCGGAGAGTCCTACATAGACGGCTGGTGGGATTGCCAAAACCTTGATCAGTTTATCTACAGAGTCCAACGCTCAAAACTTGAAAAACGCGTAAAGCCAAGTTGGAATCTTGCTTGGGATTATGTAAAAGCCACCATCTTCAACCTCCAAGATAAAGTGGGCGCAAAACGAGTAATCGATGTTCACTACCAACTCGGAAATGACCTCTACAAAGCCATGCTCGACCCTCTCATGGTATACAGCTGCGGCTACTGGAAAAATGCAAAAAATCTTGACGAAGCAGAGATCGCCAAATTCGACATCATCTGCAGAAAACTAGGTTTTAAACCTGGCATGAAAGTGCTCGACATCGGCTGCGGCTGGGGCGGATTTGAAAAATATGCCGCAGAAAAATATGGCGTAAACATCCTCGGCATAACTTTGTCAGAGAACCAGGCAGAGCAGGCAAGAGAGGTCTGCAAGGGCCTTCCCGTAGAAATTAGAGTGCAAGACTATAGAGACGTAAAAGGTCAGTTTGACCGCGTCGTAGAAATCGGCATGTTCGAACACGTAGGGCCTAAAAACTACCGCGAATTCATGGAGATCTGCCACCGCAACCTAAAACCAGACGGCCAGCTCATGCTCCATACCATCGGTCGCGATACCTCATCAGTACTCACAGACCCATGGATCAATAAATACATCTTCCCAAATGGCGTTCTTCCCTCAATTGCTCAAATTGCCAAATCATCAGAAGGACTCTTCATCATGGAAGATTGGCATAACTTCGGCGCCGATTACGATAAAACCCTCATGGCCTGGTTCCAAAATTTCAACGCTAACTGGGATAAACTTCAGCCCACCTACGGCGATAGATTCTACCGCATGTGGAAATACTACCTCCTTTCATGCGCAGGCTCCTTCCGCGCCCGCCACATCCAACTCTGGCAAGTCGTCTTCTCAAAAGATGGCATAGAAGGTGGTCACGAGTCAGTTCGTTAACGTTCGTTTTTTTTGTGGGAGCTCTGCTCCCACGCCCTCGGCAAGGGAACCAGTTCCCTTGCAACCCTATTTATCTTTTTGTTCTAATGCACACGTTGTTCTTGGCTAGTCTCATTACAATCTTGGCTCGCCCCCTTCGCCGCTTTCGCGGCAAAAATGAGCCAAACAGATTTTCTTAGAGAAGCAAAAGCTTTTCGAGATCTAGCTCTTAGCCTCGTAAAAAAACAAAAGAATTAACTTTTTGCTTTTGTAAATAGAAAAAGCCAACTTGATTAACAAGTTGGCTTTTGCAATTGGCTTGTTGAAAGATTAGCTAGCTTTCTTAAAGAGTCTTCCTAATCCAATTAAATCTTCAAGTACATTTCTTTCAAAATTGTGTACATCTCCAGTTCTTTTAAAGGCATCTATCCACATCTGTCGCCTATCATCTATCTCAAGCGCTTCTAATTTTGCGATTAACAACTTTGTCTGTTCTTTATCGTCCTTTTTAAGACACTCCCTCAGTTCTTTGGCAATTGTCATCATACTAAACAGACTAGCTCTACTTGTTTCGTAGACGGGCTTTTCAGCAGGAAGCTTATCTCTTATCATAGTCAATACAAAAGGCATTTCTTCTCCAATAATTTGCCCAGCAGGTTTGGCAACCTCAGGCAAGAGGCGCTGTCGCATCGTTTCGACATCGGCCTTGGTAAAATAGACTTGTTGCAGATCGATTTTGAAGAGAGCAAGAGCTGACTCCATCTGATTTTGCACACTGCATCTCACCCTTGAAAGGAGTCTGGGGTCTTTCTTTTGAGAAACAGACATCGCATCAGCACATTCGTGTAACTCAACTGCTTTCGTAAGCCCATCGTAAACTCTCTCAGCGATTTCAATGGCTGCTTTTTGTGCTTCAATTGTCCTGTATTTTGCCGGTGCGTCCGTTATTACAATTGTAGAGAGTTGTAACCTTGGTATCGAGCAGGTACTTGTTCTCAGATAAGCTGCCACCACGCCTACAACATCGAGCGAGAAGCAGGGAAGTGCCTCAGCAAGAGTCTCTCCAAAAACGCCGAATTTATCCTTAAATCCACCTTTTGGAGCCTGAGCCTTCTCAGGAGTTTCCTCTAGTGACAACTTATTAAAACTAGCAACTAAGGATGTTTCCATATATTCCCCTTATTATTTATAAATTATTATCTAATTAATTATATAATAAATGAACTATTTTTGTCAAATAATTATTTTAATTAAATATAAATATCGTTATTTTTCTTAATTAAAGTTTAATACGTTCTTTATAGTAAAAAAATTAAAAATAGTTTATATTTGATAGTGTTTTTGATAATTTAATCTTTATAGGGTTTATTTCTATGGCGGTAGGAACAAACGGGGTGCCACAAGATGCAAATGCCATGAAAGAGTGGGTGCATCGGGCTCATCAAGAAAAGGTCTATTTACCTAAGAGAGGCAAGCCTCGTAATATTGTACATGTTAAGGGTAAGCTTGAAGATTATCTTGAATATGACGTTGTCAGAAGAAATGGCAATCAAGGAAATCTTACCAGGCGGGCGCTAGACGTTGGTCAAATTGCAGGTTTTTGCAAAGAACATACTTCTGCAATCGTAATTGGTTTAACCGATTCTCTTTCTGCCTATAACAGAAAAAAGAGAAGTCCTACAAAAGCAGTTGATATTAAAGTTATCCGCGAAATCTGGCAGTCTGAAAAGCCTCTTTTGATCAAAGCCATTAAAGATGCAGCAGAAAAGGGGCTTATCGATCCCTCTTTAAAAAATATTAAGTGCTCCTTAGACACTGTAAACGCAATCAAAAAAGAGAGCAAAAACCCCTTGGCGGAAGCCATCGCAAATGGTTATGAAGATGCAGTTCGTGCTCTTATTACTGCACTCCAAATCAAGGGCGTAAGTGAAGAAGAGATTATGGCTTTAGATAGAGCACCTCATGATGAAAGGAGACGTTTTGAGGCCATTCTCTATAATAACATTCATGGCTACCAAAAAGATGTAACTCGCATTATCAAAGATGCAGCGCGTAAAAATAATGAAGAGCTTTTATATACCTTGCAACTTTGCGACTGTAAAACTAAAGATGATAAATCACCCTACGATATTGTTTCTGTTAAGTCACCAATGAAAGCCAAGCTTCTCTTGGTAAAGAAATTTTATGATGATGAACTTTCTGATAAAGCTAAAGATAAAGCCATTAAAGAGGCAATTGAGCAGCTCGACGAGCCTCTTTTAGCTGCTATGCAAAAATATAAGCTGACAAATTCTCAAGATCTTTCTCCGCTTCAAGTGATTGCAAAAATGAGTGAAACCGAGCTTACACGCGGTGTAAAAAATATCGTAAAGACACTTGTACACGAATGTAGAAAAGAGGATCTCTGCTTAAACGATGAGGTCTCTTCCTTCATTATAAAAATTGCAATTGAGGACAATGACAAAGAGCTTCTTTTGCATTTGCAAAAAACAGGCATTCAAACATCAAAAGCAAATGATGCCTTTTCAGAGATTTTAAAATTAGCGCCTGAAAAGCTAACACTACCTCTAAAATCTGCCCTCTTAAAAATGCTTCAAACATTTTCAAAAGATGAGCTAAATATTGACGCTTCAACCGTTTCTCAGCTTACCCGCTTGGCTTTGCAAACTTGCGACGTAGAGATCCTCTCTTTCCTTCATAAAGCTAACTGGAAAGGCTTACTTCCGCTTCTTCATGAAATTGCAGGGCTTAGTTTGGAGAAAATGAAACCTGAAATTGAGGCTTTTGCTAAAAAAATTATACAAGATGAAGAGGCTTCAGAACTTCATAAAAGAGTATCTCAAAGTCAGCCTCTAAAAAATCTTTCAGCTTTCGATCTTGCCTTTTTAAATGGCCATGTGGGCATCTTAAAGGCATTTATTGATGCATCCAAGGTGGATTTACGCGAGGTGAATCAAGAAGGAAATTCCATATTCCATATCATCTCCAAACTTCCTCCCTCTTTTGCCCGCATGGATGAGTGTCTCAAATCGCTTGACCTTGTATCGCCTTACCTTCAAGTATCTGATCTTACCCAAGCGAATAAAAAAGATGAAACTGCCTTTCAAATAGCGAATCAGTCTCTTTTAGAAGAAGAGAGCCAATTGAGTGATTACGAAGACAAACTCGCTGAAAAAAAGCAGTGTCTTACTGAAGCAAATGAGACAATTGAGCGTTTGAAAACACTAGATGAAAGTTCATTGTCCGCAAAGCAAAAAGAGGAACTTAAAGAGGCTCAAGAAAATGAGATCCATTTAAAGCCAGAAATTGAAGATCTTTCTAAAATTATAACGGCAAAAAAAGCGCGTACGGAATATTACCAAAAGCTTCTTAATAATTTCTATGCATGCGGACTTGTTCTGAATAAAGAATTTCAAATTACCGGACCTCAGACAGTTCAGATCCTTTTACAAAATAGATATCCAAAAGAGACGGTCTTTTTCATTATTAAGAGATTCAAAGACGCAATCGATAAAAAAAGCACAGATGGATTCCAAAGGGCAATACAGGAAGTTGTAAAGGCTTATCAAGCTCATATTGATAAAGGCATGAAGCCAAGTGATGCGCTGAAGACAGCTTATGTAGAAGGGCTCTTTTTGAAGGGCGATGTTCAGTTTGAAAAAATAAGAGATCTTGTTCGCTTCTACGATATGCCCAAAGAGATGGTCGATCAAGTTGTTGCTAAATGCCGCGAGGCCCTTTCAACTCTTGATGTGGGCCAAAAAGAGGATCTCGAAAAGATTTTAGGGTTTTTCGATGGCTTTGCCCAAGAGATTGAAATGCAAAAAATTAAGCCTATTGATGCATTGAGAGTTGCCTTTTTGTTTGAATATGAGGCTGTAAAGGTAAAACGCAAAGTGGGCTATTTTTTTGCTAAAAAAGTAAAAGAGTTAGAACATTTTGATGAGCTCAAGCTCGCCTCTAACCTTAAATTATTTAAAGATGAACGCTTTATCTATGTGATTACGAGAAAACTTGGCGAGGGAACCTATAAGCTTGCCGAGCAAGTTGCAAAAATTGCCTACAATCCTGAAAGCAGTGCAAAGAAAATTGATGCTCTTGTAAGGCTTACTCTCTTGCCATCAGATAGGCAAAATGAGGAGCTATTAGAGCTTGCCAAGGAGATTCGCATTGCTAACGAAATACAGGGCCAAGGAGTTGTATCTATTCATGAGGTAAGAAGCCTTCCTCTCTCATCAGATCCTCAAGATGTTGCCAAATTGATCGAAATTGTAAAGAAAAAGGGAGTGCTTGTTGAGCCTTGCGTTGGCGATCTGAAAGCATGGCTTAAAACGCAGAAAACAGATGTTTCTGACAAGCTCTATCTTGCAAAACTGCAGGCACGCTATCGAGCATTTCAAGATTTTCTTTTAGGACTTTCAAGGCTGCATAGCAAAGGCTTTGTCTGGGCCGATGCCAAGCCTGAAAACTGCATGGTCGCCTATGATGAAAAGGGCGAGCTGCATTTTAAAATTCATGATTTTGGCACAACTTTTCAAACAACAGAAACACCTTTTGCAAGCTTTGAGCTCCACAAATACGCAACTCCGGCCCACAGTTCACGCGAGCTTTTGGCCAAAGAAAAAATTACAGACTATCAAGCAACCGATATGTGGCCTTGTGCCAACATCCTCAATTTGCTTACCGACTTTGAAGAGCTTGGTTGGATAGAGCTCTACCATCCTGAAAAATCGACACATGATGATTTTGATAGATGGAGAGTAGATGCAATTGATGAAAGGCTGAAGGCATTAAGGCAAACGCAAGGCCGTTCTCTACGGGAAGAGGTTGAACTCATAAAGCTTGAGCTTTTAGAAAGGTTTTTAGAACCAGATCCACAAAAACGCGTAAAAGCAGAAGAGGCAATTGAGTTAATTGGCCAGGCAGAGGCTAAAATTTCTGCATTGTAAATCGGTAAATGAAAAAGCCAACTTTAACTGAATAGTTAAGTTGGCTTTTTAAGTAACTTTATTGCTTATTTTGCAGCTTTAGCTGTAGAGATATAGTCAATAACGTCTTTGACAGTCTTGAGTTTTTCAGCTTTCTCTTCTGAAATCTCAATATCAAATTTTTCTTCGAGATTCATGATGAGCTCTGTAAGGTCCAATGAATCGGCGTTTAAATCTTCAATAAACGACTTAGCAGGTGTTACTTCACCCTTTTCTATGCCAAGCTGTTCAGCTATGATGCTAATGACTTCTTGTTCAAGTGTCATGTTTTTCCCTTCATTTTTTTAAAAACTTTCAATGCCAAAAGAATATCACGTTATAGAGATATTTTGCAATAGTTTTACATGGCGATGCCGCCATCAATTGTAAATACCTGCCCCGTCATATAGGAAGCAAGAGGGGAGGCTAAAAAGAGCACAAGGTTGGCAATCTCTTCAGCTTTGCCCATACGCTTCATCGGAATGGTCTCTAAAAGTTTATCTTTTTTCTCGCCTTGTAAAAAGTCGGTCATATGCGTTTCAATAAATCCGGGAGCAACACAGTTTACGGCGATATTGCGGCTGGCAACTTCTTTGGCAAGCGCTTTTGAAAAGCCAATAAGGCCGGCTTTTGAGGCTGCGTAGTTAGTTTGGCCTGGATTGCCAATAAGCCCAACAACAGAGGTAATGTTGATGATTTTGCCGCTTTTTGCTTTAAGCATTGGGCGAATGACTGCTTGGCAGGTGTGAAAGCAGGATTTGAGGTTGACATCCAAAACTTTGTCCCAATCCTCTTCGCTCATCTTCATTAAAAGGCCGTCGCGAGTAATGCCAGCACAGTTAACCAAAATATCGACTTTTTCAAAGCGTTCAAGGCACTCTGACATCAGCTTTTCAACTTGCGCCTTATCTGAAACATCAGCCTTAAAGAAGATCACGCTCTCTTTTTGCGTTTCAGCTTTTGCCTCTTCACATACTGCTTTTCCGCGCTCTTCGTTTGTGCCCACCGCTAAAACTTTTGCGCCTTGACGAGCAAGTGCAAGGGCAATTGCTTTGCCAATACCGTTTGTTCCGCCAGTAACGATGGCAACCTGATTGTCAAGTCTAAGAGTATTTAATAAAGCTTGTTCTGTCATAACTTGTTCCATTATTTTTTCATCTCTTCTTCAAATTTTTTAATGTCTTCAACCTTTTCTACATTGTATGTAGGAGCCAAAACTCCAATCCGCTTATTCATCCCAGAAAGTGTTTTTCCGCAGCCAATCTCTACAAAATGAGAGCATCCCTCATTGTCAATTGCACGAATCGCTTTATGCCAGCGTATGGGGGAGGTTACCTGTTTAATGAGAATCTCTTTGAGCATTTCTGGGCTATCAACGAAGTCACCCGTTACATTAGTTGCAACCTTTATGTCAGTATGAAGTAGGGGAGTCTCACTGAGATTCACTCGTAGACGATCTTGCGCCTTTTGCATAAGGCCGCTGTGAAAGGCTCCATGAACTTGAAGCGGGATTGCTTTTTTGGCGCCCTTTTCAAGGCACGCTTTGGTTCCAACTTCAATTCCATGAACGGTTCCTGAAATAACAACTTGTCCAGGGCAGTTAAAGTTTGCGCAAGAGATCTCGTGAGGCATGTTGAGGGCATCGATTGCAGCTTCAACAGCGGAATCGTCAAGGCCCAAAATACAGGTCATAGCTCCTTTTTTCTCTTCACAAGCTTCATGCATATAAAGGCCGCGAGCTTGAACAAGGGGAACGCCTGATGCAAAGGAGAGCTTTTTGGCAGCTGTTAATGCAGTATACTCTCCAAGACTAAGACCAGCACAGGCAAAGGGCAGAAGTTCTGGAAAAAGCTCTTGTAGAGTTGTCAAGATGGCAATTGAAGTTACATAAATGGCAGGCTGGCTATTTTTTGTTTGTGTAAGTTCAGCTTCTGTTCCATGAAAAATAAGCTGTGAAAGTTTTCGTTTCAAAAGATCATCTGCCTCTTCAAACACACGTTTTGCAGCGGGATAGCTTTGGTAAAAATCGTGTCCCATGCCGATGTATTGAGCGCCTTGCCCTGGAAAAATAAAGGTATATTTTTTCTTCATATTGTTTTTTTGTTGTTATACTTTTGTAATAAGTGATGCGCCCCAAGTAAGGCCGCCGCCGAAAGCGACGAGCAATAGATTCTCATTTTCGTTTATCATTTTTTGGCTGTCGAGCTCATGAAGGGCAATCGGAACTGTTGAGGCTGAGGTGTTGCCATATTTATGGATCGTCTTGTACACATTTTCCCAAGGTACATTAAAGCGTTTTGAGATGGCTTCCATAATGCGTAAGTTTGCTTGATGCGGTATTAGCCAGCTGACATCTTGTTCTTTTAGGCCTGCTTTTTCTAAACACTCTTTACAAGAGGCCTCCATACGGCGGACAGCATGCTTAAAAACCTCTTTGCCATTCATTTTTAAAAAGTGCTGCTTTTCTTGAATGGTGGGAGAGCTTGCAGGATGCCTTGAGCCGCCTCCAGGAATGGAGATAAGAGATGCCTCTTTGCCATCTGATCCTAGACAGACATTTTGAATGGCATAACCGCTTCCGCCATTTTGCACGAGGGCGCAGCCTGCGCCATCTCCAAAAAGCACACAGGTCGTGCGATCTTCATAGTCGATAAATGCTGAATTTTTTTCGGTTGCGATTACTAAAATATTTTGAAAAGCGCCGCTTTCAACCCAAGATTTAGCAATAGAGAGAGCAAAAAAGAAGCCAGAGCAGGCAGCCTGAACGTCAAAAGCGCACGCTTTTTCGGCCTGAAGCTCATGCTGGATTAGGCAGGCAGTACTTGGCGTTATGTAGTCTGGAGTCATGGTAGCAACAATAATGGCATCAACTTGACGAGGGTCAAGATTTGCCCTTTGAAGCGCCTCTTTGGCAGCCTTTGCACCCATAGTAGAGGCAAATTCATCTTTTGCAGCAATTCTTCTCTCTTCAATTCCTGAGCGCGTAACTATCCATTCATTGGAAGTATCTACCATCTTCTCAAGGTCGGCATTCGATAAAATGCGCTCTGGAAGATAGGCTCCAAGAGAGGTAATAATTGCCTGCTGTTTTTGTGCCTGCTGTTTTTGTGCTTGCGGCTTTTGGCCCATAAAAGTCCCAAATTTAATTTGTACTAGTATACAGGGATAATAAAAATGTTCCAAGGATTTCTCGAAATAAGTTAGAATGACGACATGCGATACCCAACATCTATTGAAAAGCTCATGCGTCTCTTAAATAAGCTCCCAGGAGTAGGCAGGCGCACATCTGAACGGTATGCTTTTGATTTTCTACTGAACTGGAGCCCAGAGCAATTAAGCGATTTAGAGTATGTATTTCGAGAAATAAAAAAAGAAATACGTACTTGTGCCACTTGCGGGACCCTAACCGACAAAGAGAGCTGCTTTTTTTGCTCGGACCACTCCCGTAGAAAAGATCTTCTTTGCGTGGTCTCAACGCCTCGAGAAGTTTTTTCAATTGAGGCAACGGGCGAATTTCGCGGCCTTTACCATGTTCTTGGCGGCCTTCTTTCGCCTTTAGATGGCAGGGGAGAGGAGGTGCTTGAGCTAAGCAAGCTTATGTCAAGGCTTTCGACCTCTGAAATAAAAGAGGTTATTTTAGCCCTTGATTCAACACTTGAGGGCGATACCACTTCACTTTTCTTAAAGCAAGAGCTTGAAAATCTTCCCTTAAAAGTATCTCGTCTTGCCTTTGGCATTCCTGTCGGCTCAACCTTAGAATATGTCGATGGCGGAACCCTTGCTAAAGCCTTTTCAGGAAGAGCATCTTTTTAATCAAAAATTGTTGCTGAATTGACTTACTGAATAATCTCTCTTATTATAGCTGAAGTTTTTTTCTTTAATAAAACAAGGAGGATTATTATATGGTTCGTGGAATATCTTCATGCTGTAGGCCAAGACATGCAGTGTCTACCTGCCGCTTCGTTGCAAAACAATCGATTGCTGTTTCAAAAAATAGCGTAGTGACTAATGCGGCAGCCGGTTTATTAAACCATTCGATCATGGCGCGCAATGGAACTCTAAATACATTTTATAAGACAGCTACCGTTGATCAGATCTCCTGTGCAGCAGCTGCTTTGCCCAGCACACTCATGATGACTGGCGTTTCAGCACTTGATACTCTCTTTGAGAATGTCCGTTTCTATGATCCTAGCTGGCTTGGGGTGCTCTCAAGAAAGGGGCCAGGGGCCGTAATGATGGCTGCTGCAGTTCCCTTTTTTGGCTTAACTGCACTTGAAGCTGCAGGCTTCTACACCTTTGTTCGTGTAGTTGACGTAGCCGCAAAAAAATTCGTTAATTTTAGTGAAGGACACGATGTTCATAAAATTCCAAGTTTGCGTGAATTCTTTGCCAACCTTGGTCATATAGTTACCCGTGAAGAGTATGATCAAAAAGAAGAAGAAAAGTATCAAAAATTTATAGAAGAGCTAAAAGAAGCTGCAACAAAACCACAAGATCAGAAAAATGAAGGTTTCTTTAAAAAACTTTTTAGAAATCGTTTTAGCAAAACCCCTAAAACGGGTAGCAAAGCCGCAAAGAAAGCTAATACAAAGTCAGAAAAAAAAGAGTAAAAGAATGTGCGTAGGAAAAATAGAGTATTCTCTATTTTTCCTACTAGCTTCAGTTTGATATTGGCTTTTTTCCTCTCATGCCTTAACCTCTTCGCTTAATATGTAATAAGGACTCTTCTTATGTCGTTTTTAACACGCTATACTCTACTCGTTTTTTTCCTCTTTAGCACAAGCTTGCAGCTTTTTTCTGAAGAAAAAGATACCTCTTATGAGACGATGCGCATCAATAAAATTGAAGTATCTTTTGGCAAAGCAGAAGATAAAGAGCAAGAAGAGGCTGTCATTGCCCGTATGAAAACCAGAGTCGGCAACTACTTTTCACAAAATGACTTTGACGAGGATCTTAAAGTACTTTCGCAAGAGTATGATCGCGTAGAGCCTGCTCTTGAGGTAGAAGATGATAAGCTCAATATCCACCTCAACCTCCGTCCTAAGCCGGTAATCCATAGCTTTATTTTTGTTGGGAACAAAGGAGTAACAGCTGACAAACTCAAAAAAGAGCTTGGTATTGGGACAGGATCGGTTTTTGATAGAGCGCAATTTAATAAAGCCTTTCATAAACTGAAAAACTACTACATTAAACAGGGCTTTTTTGAAGCAGAACTTGACTACAAGATTAGGCATAACAAAGATGGAAAAGTCGATATTGAAATTAATGTGAACGAAGGAAGATCGGGAGTCATTAAGAAAATTGAGTTTAAGGGTGTAAGCAAAAAAGAGCGAGAAGAGATACAAGAGCTTATCTATACCAAAGAATATAGCCTCTTTACCAGCTGGATGACCAACGAGGGAACTCTTCGAGAAGATGTTTTAAGACAAGATGAGCTTCAGGTACTGAACTTTCTTCACAATAAAGGTTATGCGGATGCTAAGGTAAAAGCGGTGGTTGAAAAAGCTAAAGAGAAAGATCGTATAAAGGTTGTCTTTATATGTAAAAAAGGCGAAAAATATTTCATTAATAACGTTGCCTTCTCGGGAAATAAGCTCTTTTCAAAAGACGATGTCATAAGAATTCTTGCTTTAAAGCCAGGTGACGTCTACTCACCAGAGGCTGTTCGCAAGGCGACTCAAGCACTCACTGATGCTTATGGCCGCAAAGGCTATATTGATGCGCTTATTACAGCAGATCCAAAGCTTGTCTCAGGAAAAAAAGAGTATAATATTGACTTTACGATAGAGGAGGGCAATCGCTTTCGTGTTGGCCTTATTAAAGTTTTTGGAAATACACGCACTGATGCTTCAGTCATTTTGCATGAAACGCTGCTTGTTCCTGGAGAGATTTTTGACACTGAGTTCTTAAATAAGACAGAAGAAAGACTAAAAAATATTGGCTATTTTGAGAATGTAAACGTCTATGCGGTAAGGTCAAAGCAAGAAGCAACTGAAGGCCATGTAAACTTTCGCGATGTGCATATCGACGTAGAAGAAAAGGCATCGACGGGCAGTTTTCGTGCTGGCGCCTCCTATAGCCGAGATGAAGGAATTGTAGGAAGTATTGGGCTTGCTGAAAATAATTTCAAACTCCGCGGACTGCCCTTTTTGTTTACAAGAGGCATGAGAGCTATTCGCGGCGGCGGTGAGTACATTGGAGCAGAGGTGCGTGTAGGAAGCAAGCAGCTCTCCTACAATTTTGGTTGGTCAAAACCCTACTTTTTAGATACGCCATGGACGGTTGGTCTCGATCTTCAGAAAATGAGAAACTCATACGCCTCTCAAGACTATACTGTTAAGGCTTACTCTGGTGAAGTTTTTGGAAGATATCCTATTAACGCCTTTTTAAATTTAGGAGTTAATTATCGTCTTCGCCACTCATTTATTGACCTCAAACTTCATCATGTGAGAGATAAAAAACTGAAACGAGAAGTTAGAAACGGCGGCCTTATTTCATCAGTTGGCACTCAAGCCTACTACAACTCAACGAACCACCCATCCCTTCCACGGCAAGGTTTAAAATCACAAGTTTCAGCAGATTATGCAGGGCTTGGCGGCGATCACAAGTTTTTTCGTTTTGGATACTTGAACACGCTTTTTGTCGAAGCCTATTCTAAAGGACTTTTTATCTTTAAGGGTAATGCGCAGTTTATCAAAACACTCGGCCACACGCATCCAGATCATATTCCTTTAGATGAAAGGCTCTATACTGGCGGCGAGCACACAGTCCGCGGCTATCACTTTAACCGTGTGGGCCCGAAATTTTTGGATAAGCAGAGGACCGTGCGCGGAGGTATGTCTGAAATACTCTTATCTGCTGAATATGACCAATATCTTTTTAAAAAATTAGATGCCTTTGTCTTTTTTGATGCTGGTAATGTATACTTTAAGGAATTTAAAGTTGGCGGTCTAAAGGGCTCATTTGGTTTTGGGATGAGGCTTAAGGTTTTTGAAGGCGCTCCTCCCGTGACACTTGGTTGGGGTTTTCCAATAAGGCCTGAACATAAAAGAGATGTAAAGCACTTCTTTATCTCGTTTGGAACAAGTTTTTAATTAAGAGGCTAGAAGATTTATATGATAAACAAAAAAGCGATCTGGTTTACTGGTGGTTTTGCTCTTGCTGCAGCAGCATGCATTTTTATGGCGCAAGCTGTGCAATCAGATGCAGGTAGTCAAACAAAAATTGGGATTGTAAATTTTAAAAAATGTTTGGAGACTTCAAAAGTTGGCAGGTCTGAGCAGGCGCGCTTTGATGAGCTCAAAAAACAGCTGGAGACCCAACTGGAAGAAAAAGAAAAAGAGCTTAACGATCTTCAGCCTAAGTTTAAAGAAGATTATCTCGACACATTGACCCCAGAAGCTGAAGCCGAATTAAAGAACAAAGCAAAGACCATTAATCAAGAATACTATCAGCTGCAGAATCAGTATGGCCAGTTGATGAATCAGACCAATTTTCAGATTGTGCAGAAACTGAACGATTGGATTGCCAAAGCGGCAGAAAAAGTTGCGAAGCAAAAAAGTATTGATGTTGTGTTGAATGATGAAGCGTGCTTTTATTCTGCTCAATCTTTTGACATTTCAAAAGATGTTATAAATGAGCTCGATAGCATGCACAGCCGTGATGAAAAGGTGACCCCAAAGAAATAAATGAACGCAGCAAAAACATTCACACTTGATGAGCTTGCAAAGCTTTTGGATGCGAGGCTTTCAGGAGACAAAAACGTAACCATTTCAGGTGTTAATAACCTGATGGATGCAAAGTCACAGGATGCCTCCTTTTTGGCAAATCCGCGCTATGAAAAGGCGATGCAAGAGTCTCAAGCAGGAGTTATTGTTGTCTCATCCAAACAGACGCTTCAAGATGGAAAAAATTTTCTTATAGCAGAAAATCCGACAGAGACATTTCAGAAGCTCATCGAACTTTTTTCTCAGGCTCAAAATGAAAAGTCTGCTTTTCAGGGCATCCACCCTACAGCAGTTGTTCATGAAAGTGCAAAAATTGAAGATGGTGTAACGATAGGCCCATATGCTGTCGTTGATGCCGACTCTGAAATCGGGCCCAATACGACGATCTATGCTTCTTGCTATATTGGCAGGAGAGTCGCAATTGGCCGCGACTGCACGATCTATCCTCATGTTACCCTTCGCGAAGGCACAATCTTAAAAAATCGCGTTGTCATCCAGCCTGGAGCTGTAATTGGCTCTTGCGGCTATGGCTATGTGCAAGATAAAAAGGGCAGGCACACAAAGCTCAATCAAGTGGGCAATGTGATACTGGAAGATGATGTTGAGATTGGCGCCAATACCACAATTGACCGCGCCCATTTTCAGTCTACAATTATAGGCGAGGGCACAAAAATTGATAATTTGGTGCAGATTGCCCACAATGTAAAAGTTGGAAAACACACTCTGATTATTTCTCAGACTGGTGTTGCAGGATCAACTGAGATTGGAAACAACGTTATTCTTGCAGGCCAAGTTGCCGTAAATGGCCATATCAAGATCACAGATCAGGTGATTGTGGCAGCGCGCTCTGGCGTCTCCAAATCGCTCTTAAAGCCAGGCAAATATAACGGTGTTCCTGTAATGCCGGCAGCCGAGTACAATCGCATGGCAGTGCTTTTACAGAACATCGAAAAGTTCGTATCAGAACTTAAGTTTATCAAGAAAAAGCTTTTCGGCTGCACAGATCCTGATGAGCCGTCATCTCTCTAAAAATTTTTTAGCCAAACAAGGTTTGCTTGGCAACTATTGCGATTAAGGTGGTGATACCTAATCGGAATGTGTTTCTGACAAGAAATCTAAAAGGCTCTCTATAGGCCATCACACAGCCATCTCGAAACTCTTGAACAACGGATTTGCCGTCATTGACTAAGTCTTTAACGCCGGCTTTGACGCCCTCTTTAGCATTCTTTTTAAGCTCTTTCATATCTTCTTTTATGGAAGCTTTCTGTCTTTCTGGAATCTTTGACCAGCACCATTTAACAATTTTTGCAATTCGGCAGTTGACAATTCTATGCTTTACTCGAGCAGAGCAGCTCTCCATCTGGATGGATGTATCATCAGACATAGCTTGCATTATGCCTGAATTTTGGCGGCGGGCTCGCTCAGCACGCCTCTCTCCAGTTGCTGCATTACCCAACTGAAAAGCAGTATTAGAGCGTCCTTTTCTTCTCCTTACACTTAGGCTTGAGCCATCGTTAGTTGGGGGCGCCAATGAAAATTGAACTGTTCTCTCTGCTACTTGTAACCTTCCTACACCATAAGCTGGATCGCTATGCGGCTCATGAGAACGAGCATTTTCATGCTCTGACTTTTTTTCATCTCCTTCTCCTTGAGAATAGGATCTTCTGCGTCCATCCACTAATTGAGAGGGAGAGGGCGTTTGGCCTTCTCGTCTCATTTCAAAAATGAGGGAGGTGTCGTCTACAGGTTTTGCAGTAAAGATTTTAGCTTTCGCAAGAATCCTTGTGGTATTGTATAAAACATCTGTAAAACAGATTACAGCATCATCGAGCATTCTAAATGGCACGGTTATGGGCTCAAGAGCTGTCGCTACAATCTCATACATTAAAGATCTGCTGACTCTTCCCATGGGAATGCCATAAACAAGAAAATAGGCATCTTCCTCTGTTAAGCGAACGTGTCGACTTTGTAAAAGTGTCATGAGGCGTCTGCATTCAGCATCAAGAGTTCTTTGGACGAGTTCTATATTCTTTTCGCCGCCTGACTTATTTCTTCCTAATTCATCAGTTGAGCTAAGATTTTGTCTCAATCCCGCAAGAATTGCTCGTACATGTTCATGAGCAGCCCTTCTTTCACCATCTTTTAAGGGTGTTGCATTATGTGGAAAAGAAAATCTAGAGCCCCCAATGCTTATTACATCACGAAGTCCATTAATAAAACTGATTTCATCTCGGCGAAGCTCTGCACTGCCCTGTGCCTGAGCGGGATATTTTTCATCAGAAGGTTCGATACCTCTAAGATATTGCACTTGTTGCATGTAGATTTCCTCTTATGTTTTAAAATTATTATTTAACTTTAATATTTTATTCGTTCTATATTAAAAAATAATATACACTATTGATGAATTTATTAGAATAATTTAATATATTTTTTGTTACTAAGAGAATGTCATTATAAATATAAGGAGAAATATTATGTCGCTTGGATTAGATGCCTCAACGCAATTTAGTCAGATGTCAGCTGTAGCAGATCTGTTTTGTAGGCCATTTGAACAAACTTGGCCAAATATTAAAATAAATATAGGTACTCTCAGAGAAGAGAGAAGAACTTTTTCCACAAAGATATGGGTATTTGGCAAACATTCCCAACAAGACCTTTGTAACTCTTTGGTTAAGATTATAAATTCAGCTATAGAGATGGAGGAAGAACACAAAACTGCATCAATAACTCCGCGCAAATATGGCTTCATAATTTGTCCTGCCACTACTGATGAAATACCAGTTTTAAGTGGTGAGATTCACAATGTTGCCGTTGATCAATTTGCTGCTATTCAAGGTGTTTTTGGTGCTGCCGGCCTATTTTAGGCAAAAAACGGCCTTCGCTTCTATGGTTTATAACTAAACAATTTACGCTGCGACTTTAGAGGCAGTTGCAAAAAGGTTTTCTCTCACGAAGTGAGAGATGGAATGCCTAAGCTACAATGTGTAATACCAGATTATTCTGTGAGGAAGAGGACTGGGTTTTCGATAAGCTCTTTTAGGGTCTTTACGAAAACTGCAGCTTCTGCGCCATCAATTGCTCTGTGATCGCAAGAAAGTGTAACGCTTAAAATTTTGCCTGGAACAATTGCCCCATTTTTGACAACGGGCTTGTCTTGAACAGTCCCTACAGCAAGAATGCCAGCTTGCGGGGGATTGACGATTGCCTGAAAATCAGTCACTCCAAACATGCCGAGGTTAGAAATTGTAAATGAGCCTCCCTGAAACTCTTCGGGCTTCAGTTTGCCCTCTTTTGCTTTACTTGCAAGCAACTTGATCTCTTGTGAAATCTCAGCTATGGGCTTGCGATCTGCATTTCTGATAATAGGAGTAATAAGGCCGCCTTGAATAGTAACAGCAACAGAAATATCGACTGTCGGATAGCGAATGATCGCCTCTTTTTCTTCATTAAAGCCTGAGTTTACTTCAGGATGCTTTCTTAATGCTAAAGCAACAGCTTTAATGATGAAGTCATTAATCGTAAAATTCTTTTCTAGCTTTTTGACCTGTTCACGCAGGTTGACAAGTTCAGAGACCTCAATTTCTTGCCTAATATAAAAATGAGGGATTGTCTGTTTGGAGTACTGCAAGCGCTCTGCAATGACCTTACGCATTGCTGTAAGCGGGATCTCTTCAAGCTCTTGCGGAAGGGTTTTTACAATTGGAGCTTGTTTTGGTGCGGCTTGTTGTTTTGGAATCTCTCGTGGAGCTTCTATAGCAGGCATTTGCACAACTCCTTCAAGATCACGGCTCATAACTCTTCCATGCGGGCCAGATCCGCGAACGTGGCCAAGATCAACGCCGCGCTCTCTTGCAATATTTTTGGCAAGAGGGGAGGCAAAGACTCGCTCGCCTTTCTCAGAAGCTCTATGAGTTGGCTGCAGCGTAGGTTTTGGGGCAGCTCTTTTTGGTTCTGCAATTTGCGGCTGTGGTTTTGCTAAAGTTTGCGGCTTTGCTGCTTCTACGGTCTTTGCAGGGGAGGCGCCCTCTGGTGCATAGCCGCTAATGCTCTCATTTTCATTTTCAGTAAAGATGGCAATTGGCTCATTAATTTGAGCTTTTTGGCCCTCTGTTAAAACTATCTTTTTTAGAAAGCCAGCATCGAGTGCATTATATTCAACTGTTGCTTTGTCTGTAGAGATTTCAAGCAGAAGATCGCCAGCGTCAACAAAATCGCCTACTTTTTTGTGCCATTTGGCAATCGTTCCTTCTGCCATTGTAGGAGAAAGTTTGGGCATAGTCAGTGTAAATGGCATATTTTCAATCCTTAATTTTTTATTTAACGATTTATAGTCTGTCTAACAGTTGCAAGTATTCGCTCAACAGTAGGTAGTGTTTCTTTCTCTAAAACTTTGGAGTAGGGCATCGGTGTCTCTCTTTGGCAGACACGGGCAACTGGCGCATCTAAGTAATCAAAGCAGTGCTCTTGTATCTCAAAACCGATTTCTGCAGCAATGCCAGAAAAGATATGGCCCTCTTCAACAAGTACACAGAAATTTGTTTTACGAACAGATTCAGCAATGGTTGTAATATCAAGCGGCTTGATCGTTCGTAAATCGATAAGCTCAGCGTTTATGCCCTCTTCATGGAGTACACTGCAGGCTTCTTTACAAAGCTTGACCATGCGGCTGTGCGATACAATCGTGACATCAGTTCCAGGCCTTACAATATTTGCCTTTCCGATCGGTACAAGGTATTCATCAAGAGGAACTTCTCCCTTATCATTGTAGATAAGCTCGCTTTCTAAATAAAGCACAGGATTATTGTTGCGGATGGCAGATTTTAAAAGGCCCTTGGCGTCGTAGGCATTACTAGGAGCCATAATGATAAGTCCTGGGAGGTTGCCATAAATTGCCTCAACACAGTGAGAGTGCTGGCAAGATACTTGGGCAGCTGCTCCATTTGGTCCTCGAAACACAATCGGCACTGAAAATCTTCCGCCAGACATGTAGTGGGTTTTGATAGCATTTGAGATGATCTGGTCTGCTGCAACAAATGAGAAGTTAAAACTCATAAATTCAACAATCGGGCGAAGGCCTGTCATAGCAGCGCCAATGGCAAGTCCTGCAAAGCCAAGTTCTGAAATGGGAGTATCGATTATGCGTTTTGGTCCCCATTTATCGAGCATACCCTTGGTTATCTTGTAGGCACCATTATAGAGGCCAACCTCTTCTCCCATTACAAAAACGGAGGAGTCGCGCATCATCTCTTCATCAATTGCTTGTCTTATAGCTTCTCTTACTTCAATCTCTGTCATCTACTTCCTCTAACACTGAATTATGGTGCAAAAACATCTTCTTCAAGCTCTGTAACCTCTGGCAAAGGGCTATCTTCTGCAAATTTCATTGCCTGAACCGCAACTTCTCGGGCCTCTTTGTCATATGTCTTAAATTCCTCTTCAGTAAGAAGCTTGCGATCTTCTAACTCTTTTTTCATGATGAGAATAGGATCCCTTTCCATGTGGCACTTCAGCTCATCTTTGGAGCGATAAAGGCCAGGATCAGAGATAGAGTGGCCTTTAAAGCGCTGGGCGATACACTCAATTAGTACAGGGCGTCCTGTTGTAAACACTTCGTTAAAGGCCTTTTTAAAGCCTCCATAGCAGTTAAAGAAGTCCATGCCATTAAAGCGGTAGCTGGAAATGCCATATGCTTTTGCAACTTGTTGTGAAAAGTTTTCGTAATTAGCAATAGCATGGCCCACATGTGTTCCCATGCCCCATTCGTTATTTTCTATAACATATACGGCAGGCAGGCTCCAAAGCGCTGCCAAGTTGATTGATTCATGAAAGGCGCCTTGCGGTACTGCACCATCTCCTAAGAAGCAGATGGAAAGTTCATCTTTTACATCTAAGTACTTACAGCGAAACGCAGCGCCAGTTGCAATAGGGATCTGGCCGCCAACAATACCAAAACCGCCAAGCATACGCTCAGAATAAAGGTGCATAGAGCCGCCGCGGCCTTTGGCGTTACCAGTTTTTTTGCCATAAAGCTCTGCCATGATGGAATCTGGGCTTTCTCCTAATAAAAGTGCCAGCGCATGGCAGCGGTAGGTGGTGCTAAACCAGTTTTTGGGGCCAAGAAGATCGCACGTTGCAGTCTGAATAGCCTCTTGCCCAATGTAGGAGTGAAAGAAGCCCCCAATTTTACCCTGCTGATAAGCAGACTCTGCTCGCACTTCGAAATTGCGAATAAGTAACATTTTTTTTAAACAGCGAATTAACCCCTCTTTTCCAAGGGCTTTTACGACATCATCTCTCGAAACTTCGAAAAACTGGTAATTTGGCTTTTTCTGCTCGCTCATTTTTTCTCACATTTACTAGATAAAATATCCTCCTATGATGCAGGATTATTTCAAAAAAATCAAGAAAGTGATGATGGAAAAAGAAGAGGGGTTTTGGAGCTTTTTTTGGATAGCAGTCAAGGTACGCTTTTTTAACTTGGCAGACTTTAGTAAAACGGCCTTTTATTATTATCGAAACTTCAAATTTGCAAAAGTGGACTTTGAGCTACTCGTAAGCTATTTTTTTTTAAGCCCATATCGTTTAAGCCGTGCTTGGGCAAAAAAGTCTGGGTTTGAAGCTTCTGAAATCTATGGCGAGACGCCTCTCATAACACTTGCTCTCATTGCCAAAGAGGCCCAAATTTCTGAAAGTGACATTGTGTATGAGCTTGGCTCAGGAAGGGGCAGGTCCTGCTTTTGGCTGAAGTACTTTATTGGCTGCACAGTCTATGGAATTGAATGTAATCCCGTTTTTGTACAAAAAGCAAATAGCATTAAAGAGCGTTTTCAGATAAAAGAGCTTTACTTTTTGCAAGAGGATTTAACGAAAGCTGACTTAAGTAATGCTACGGTTGTCTATCTCTACGTGATTACCTTATCGGACGAAGACATAAAAGGGCTTACAAAGCACCTTAAAAAACTAAAAAAAGGCGCTCGCATTATTACAATTAGTTTTCCGCTTGTTGGATGCGAATTTCATGTAGAGAAAGAGTTTGACGTGGCATTTGCTTGGGGTGTAGCTTCTGCCTATCTTCATAAAGTTCAGTAAAGGAGAGACATGAAATTTAAGTTTTTGATTTTTTTACTTATTGCATTTGCCGTTTTTGATCTTCAGGCTTTGGATATTCCTTATGAGCTTTTTGTGGATGGAAAAACTCGCGTTAAGCCTCTCTATCGCGATGGTTCAAAGCATAGCCCCTTTAAGAAGATACAAGATGCTCTTAACGATATTGCCGACAAAAATTATCCTGTTCAATTATTGATTCATATAGCTGGTGGAGACTATCCTGAAGACCTTGTTATAAAAAAAGGCTACAATCGCTCCATTGCGTTAGTCGCTCATCAAGAAGTTTCAGTCAAAAGCATCGGGCTTCACATTAATGGAATGCCGCATTTTAATGTTCGATCTGAATTTACGCTGCAATCTGCAATGAAAAGCTTGGTTTCAGGTGTGTTTACTGTTAAGGAATCTTTCAGTGTGTATAACCCATATGGCGTGATGACTCATCTGACCATTCAAGGTGCGCAAATTGATGGCCACATCATTTTTTCAACTCCAGAAAGCTTGGAGAGTGGTATCTCGCCAATTCATTTCATTGCTTTAGACTCCTATGTAACCGGCAAAGTAAATCCGAGCAATGCCAAAGGGGTCGTACTCGATTTTGTTGACAGTTCCGAATTTAGGAATTTAGTCACAGTTGATGCCTATAGTATGGTGTCGAACTCGGTTTTCAATGGTCTTTCTTTCCTTACCAATCCAGAAGTGTTAGGCCCTGTTGGCTTTTTTAACAGCGCAATTTCTGGCGTAGTAAGAGGAACGTCAAGGGGCGTTGATCTCTACATGGATGAGTACACAGGCTACTGGATTGAGAACAATAGTCCTCGCACACGCCTCGTAAACGTAAACCCAATCATCATTGACTCAGACATTACCGTTGACAAATGATTTGTAGCGTAGCTGTTGAGCAGCAAGATATTTATTCTTCCGAATAATCTATCAGATTGCGACGAAAACAGGCTGTAAATGCTGCACTCACAACGAACATCAAGCTAATGAGAGCTCCAACTGAGTTTACTATAACGCCGCCTTTGTGTTCAGTATGTTTGATTTGAATAATTCGGTTCTCTGCTCTCTCTTTAACTTCGTTTAAGTAGATAAGACGTTCATCATAATTCCATGTGACTTTATTTTTCGGATTGTGTACAGATGGAAGTGCGTGATAGTTACTAGGAGGCCTTTCAGTATTCCGTACCTGTTTTCTGGCAAGCTTTATCGTATGATAACTTTCTTCGCCTCTCTCATGTTGTATTTCAGAGTATGTTTCCCGCAGTGTGTAAGAATCAAAAGCTCCAGCTCGCTCTATCCTCTCTTTTGCTGCCTTATAAATCTTAGAATCAGACGAAAAAGCACTTTCCAGCGTGTCGGCAGCTGGCATTTCCTGGAAGTGTTCGATTGCATTTTGGGCACAATAGTAGACAGCATTAGCACCTATCAATGCTAAGGCTGCATTTATTACCTGTCCTGCAACTTCTGCTCCCACAATTAATGTCATAAAAACCTCTCAACGCTTAATAGTAAATTTAAAGGAATAATTAATACAAATATGTTACTAAATGTAAATGCTTTAAATCAAACCAAAACAGTGCTTATCAGGAGATTATAAACCCGGCAGGGATTTTGGTGTCCAGCCCAGGGTAGCTTTGCTACCCTGGGTAACGTGCGTAAGCGAAATGTGCTGCCCCCTGCAGGGGCAGAGCTCTGCTGCTACCGCAGCAGAAATTACAAGACGCATTCATTACCCCGGGTAGCAAAGCTACCCGGGGCTGGACACCTTAATCCCTAACGGGATTTGATAGGAAAGATTTATGCTCGGGTGAGGACTTGGACGAGGTTTCGGCGCTTTTCTTGCATGGTCTCGTCATCTCTAATGCCCTGAGCAAAGTCTTGTGAAGCTGTGGAGTTTTCGTTCCAGTAGCGGTCCATACGAAGCTTGGTCAGGTCTTTGACGTTGACGATTCCTACACGCTTGCCTTGGTTGGAATTTTCTCTCCATCCTTTACCTGCGTCAACTATACGTCCTAAACTTGAGCACATTTTTGTTGCAGCTCTTGTCAATTTTGTATAGTCGTAGGTCTCGGAAGGAAGCGGAAGAGTTACGCAAACCATTCTTTTGCAAGCTTGGAAGGGGTTTAAAGGACCGCAGCAGTCACTAAGAAAACCTGTTTTTTCAGGCGATGTTATGGCAACAACTGACACCAGATTAAAGAAAACGCTTGCGATAGTTGCTGCATTAAGGAGCCTATCTACGTAGCTTGCTTCTTCTTCATCTTGTGCAACTTCGTAAAGCTTTTCGAACATATCAGCGCGAGCTGCAAAATAGCCTTGTCGATCACGGCTGATTAAGGCGCGCAAAAACCTGAGCTCTTGAATAATCTGTTCCATGGAAGTTTTTGGCAGTTCAACTGCATGCTGTATTTCAAATTGCTCGTTTAAGTGGCCTTGCATTTGGTCAATTGTCTGCGCTTGTGAATCTGCTAATACTGGGGATACTTTTTCAACAGCCATAGTATACTCCTCGTTTCATTCTTTAATTTAAAATTCTTTTATTTTCTCTTGTTTTTATCTTCTTTTAGGAAGAAAGAGCATCATAACTCCGTCTCTTCTTTCTTCATTTTCACTCTGATTTGAGACCATCTCGTGCCATCCCGTCGAGTAGTAATCGATATTTTTCATAAGGCGTGAAAGCGTTCTTTCAGTGCGCTCGCAAGAGGCATCAATATGCTTTAAAAGAGACTGATCAACATTTTTTCTATGCTCAAGTGTACCTTTCACTCCAGTAAAAGCAGCTTGCGATACGCTTTGAGCAATTTGCAGCGCCTTTGATCCAGAAAGACCAAAACTTAAGCCCAAAGTAAGGGTGCTAATTGCAAAGTCTATCGCATTCTCTCCCAAAGAAAGCCATGAGCCGATCTGTTTTCTGCCCGCACAATCAAAATATTGATCCACTGCTAAAAGAACGCCTGTTAACGTGCTGGGAATGCCAAGGGTAAAATTTCCATTAAAAATGCCTTCAATGCCAGATGCTACAAGACAGCCTGCATTTGTTATGCGTTCAACTTTGCCAACGGTTTTTAAGGTGGCAGTCTCTTGGAGGACTTGGTCCATCTGCTCTGTGCGTTTGTTCTCTTTTACGTTTTGTAAAGTGCGCTCTTTGTCGACAAGATCTTTAACGAGTTTTAGGTGATTTGCTCCATCTTCTATGCAAGCTGCAAGTAAGACATGCAGTAAAAACTCTAAGGGAACTGTCTCGCCATTATTAAGCGTGACCCTGCCTTCGCTTGTTATATTAAAGTGATTGCGTAGCTTTTGAAGCGCGTTAACTTCTGTTTGTTTAGCAGGTTGCTCTTGCGCTGCTAAATCTTGAAACCCAGGCTGAGGATGCATTTGGGGGGAGTGTCTTGCTGCATCTATAGTATTCATGTTACTTCCTCACTTCAAGTATCCCATATAGTTTCTAACTCATGTGGGTTTATTCTATACAAATCAGATTATTTTGCTAGTCTTAATATCTATCGAGCAGAATTTCTAATCGCTTCGATCATTGCATCGAGCATCTTCTTGAATTTCTCATAGTTTCGCTGGAAGATCTGATAAAGTTCATGAAAGAGTGAGACGCACTCTTGCGCCTTTTTTAAGTCCATTTGAAGATCTTGGTCCAAAATTTTATGGAGAGCATCGATCTTGCGACCGAGCGAGCTTAATTCCTGCTCACTATAAGACGTTTTCTTTACATCGACATCAAGTCCAATTCTTTTAGCGGCTTCACAAAGTTGGTTAAATTCCTGTTTCAGCGTGCGCACATCATCTGAATCTGAGTCCTTCGCCGTTAGGTCTATGCCTTTTGTCTGCGGATCTACAAGTGCATCTAAATCTAGCTTGCCACGCAAAGCATCAAGAGATGCCATCTTATCGCGGCACTTTTTGATTTCTAATGTCGTCTTCTGCGCCTGTTTTTCAGTGTCGCAAATTTTTAAAAGGAGACCAAGCATATCGCGCTCGGTAAGAGTTTTGTTAGCTGGCTTAAGACTTTCGACATTATTAGCTTTTGCTGCCTGGCTTGTGCCTTGAGCATCACTTGCAACATCCATTTCATCATCAGAATCATCATCAGAATCGCTGATAGAGTCTGCTAATTCAGATAGATCAATATCATCTTCATCAACACCATTTTGTGCAGGAGCATTTTGTGATTTTTTAGCAGAAGATGTGCCTGTGACATTATCTGAGGCCTTTCCTTGCTCTTGAGATGGCTGTCCGTTTTGAGCCTGCGGATTTAAGTATGATCCGATGTATTCAGCAGCGGCATCGGCATGTTTTTTAAAGAAGTCAAAAGTTTCAAAAGCACCATTAACGAGATCTGTAATCATATATGTAAGCTCCTTATTTTTATCTGAATAGGGGAGTTTAGCAGGAGCTTCTCATTTTGGCTAGCTTTAAAATCTCCCTTTGCTTATTCCGTGATTTTAGCTAAGCAAACTTTTTTCTTCACACATGTAGCGTAGACTCCATAATATGCAAAGTGTGTGTTGGTGATTTTTGCAACTGGCTCTAAAGTCGCAGTGTAAAATGTGATGGAGGAGAAAGGTGAAAGCTGCGACGAGGGGGAGGGGGAGTCGCAGCTTTCGGGTGACCTGTTTTAATGATTTGAAGTTTTTATGGCTTCAGCAATTCTTCTTTTTATGGCTTGTTCTGCTTCAAATACTAAGGATAGCGCTTTTTGAAGAAGATCAGTTGCCATTTTAAATAATTTTAGCTTCTTGGCAAGTTCTGGATAATCTGGATGTTGTTTGCCAATCTTTTTAAGCTTTGCGTCTATTTTTTTCGTTCGTTTTTCGAGGAAGTCAAGCCTAGGCTTCATGACGCCAAAAAAGTAGTCGGAAAGGCTATCTGTCTTAGTTGTTTGCTCTTTTACGGGCTTTTCTGCCGATTGAATAACTGTAGCCTGTGAAGTTTCTGCTGGAATTTCAATATTGTTAGTTACTTGCATAGTTACCTCTATGTTATTATTCATTTTATTTAAAGATCAATTATAGCAAATTAATATTATTTTTGTAAATAGTATTTTTAAAAATAATTTTTTCCCTCTAAAAGAGGTTTATTTTGTTTTAAATTGAAGGATACTCCTTGGTTCGTTATGGTATAACTTTTCAGGATGAGATAAGTTAGGATTGTTATTTATGACAAAGCGTTTTATTGAGTCTTCGTTTTGTCAAGAAGATCAGGTTTTTGAAGTGCCTTTAAGGCCTCATCGTTTAGATGATTTTGTAGGCCAAGAGCAGATCCGCGAGCAGCTTGAGGTGCTTATAGGGGCAGCAAAAAAACGAAATGATGTACTTGGCCATCTGCTCTTTTCTGGCCCCCCAGGCCTTGGCAAGACTACGCTTTCGCACATTATTGCCGCATCCATGGGCTCAAATATTACCGTAACTTCTGGTCCTGTGATTGAGCGTGCAGGGGATTTGGCAGGGATTTTGACTAATTTAAAAGAGGGAGATGTCCTCTTTATCGATGAGATTCATCGCCTCAACCGTACAGTGGAGGAGTATCTCTATCCTGCTATGGAGGATTTTCAGCTTGATCTCGTAGTTGACAGCGGTCCCTCAAGCCGTAGCGTTAAAGTGAAGCTCAATAAATTTACATTGGTTGGCGCCACAACCCGTTTGGGGCTGCTTTCAGCACCGCTTCGCTCTCGTTTTGCTTTTTGCGGCAGGCTCGACTACTACACGCCAGATATACTTGAAAAGATTTTAGCAAGGACAGCGCGCCTTTTGAACTTTGATGCCTCACAAGGGTGCCTGGAAGAGATTTCAATAAGATGTAGGGGAACGCCTCGCATAGCCAATAACCTCTTAAAATGGGTAAGGGATTTTGCCACCATGCGTGCGCCCTCTCAAACTGATGTATCGCGCGATATTGCTAAAAATGCCCTTCAGCTGCTCTCAATAGATGAAAGAGGTTTAGATGAGATGGATCTCAAACTTCTTCGCATACTTATTGAGAACTATCAGGGAGGCCCAGTAGGGCTACAAACACTTGCCCTTGCAATTGGCGAGGAGATGCATACAATTGAAGAGGTTCACGAGCCCTTTCTCATCATGCAAGGATTATACGAAAGGACGCCGCGAGGAAGAAAAGCGACGCCGCAGGCCTTTCACCACCTTAAAAAAGAACTTCCGTAAATTGAGGAAAAAAATATGAAAACAACTTTCAAAGCATTCTGTTTAGCAGCATTTGCTCTTCTGGCTATGTCGGGAATGGCTCATGCTGATAAAGTGCAAAAACGTCTGCAAGAGCTCAAACATCGCCCTAAAGGGCCTACAATCAAGGTTTTGCTTCAACATGATATTGAAGGGGCGCTTGTAGAAGTTAAAGGCTCATACAATCTCTATGATCCAAGGACTGGCAGAAAATTAGAGACTGCCTTTTCCTCATCCTCCTACTACCTCTATCCGACAAAAGATGGTATTAAATGGGGAGCAGAATTCCCTGGAATTTTTCAGGTTTTACTTGTTCCAGACAGCCCAAAAACCTCTGTATTAGTTGCCGGTATTGAATACTACGGTATGGTCTATGCCTATCAGATTGATGGAACAATTGGTTTTGTAAATGAGCTTTCAATCGATGACTATGCCGACTCTATTTTAAGCAGCCAAGTAAGATCGCAGATTATGAATCCTGAGGCAATTGCAGCCCTTGCTATTGCCTGCAGGTCAGATGCGCTTTATAAAAGCCGTCATCCTACCACAAAATATTGGGATGTAAAGGCCTCTCAAGTTGGCTATCAGGGCTGCGCGCTCTCATCCAAAGAGCCAACCTTTCAAAAAGCCATGCAGACAACCTCACGCATGATTTTAGGAAAGGGCCAAAATGTGAACTGGTTTTCTGGAAAATCGGTTGCAGCACCGCTTGACGAGATCGAAAAGCTTGCCTCCGACGGCAAAAAAGACGCCAGAGCCATCCTCCAGCACTACTTCCCCGGAACTTCCATCGAAGTCTGCGACAATAAAGCGTAAATTTTTGGCAAAAAAAAGAACCCTAAATTTAGGGTTCTTTTTAAATTTTAGACCTCAAAACACTAGATTTTTCCGCGATTTAGTATATCCGCCACTGTTTTGAGTTTTGAATATAGTTCTTCTACGACATCCGTGTCCGCGTCTGGAGCAAGTTTTAGTATTTCTTTGAAGAGGAGTTCAGGCCTTGTTCCCTGCTGAACGACTCTTCCCGCCATTTCCAGTAATTTTCCCCGTGCTACAGTGGAAGGCAGGTCTCCTTTTACCTGAAGTCGCATACCTTGTCCATCGAAAAATTCTTTTAATACTTCACTCAAATCGTGAGAGACTGTCGCGCCTTTAAATTGCTCGCCAAGTTCTTTAACACCCTTCTCAATGGCTAATAAAGCTTGAGCATAACCTTCAATATCAAATTTCGAAGTTTCTTTGGTTATGCTAGTTAAATTTGCTCCTTGCTGAAGGAAGAACTCTTGACTCTTTCTTGCTTTGGTATTTCCATCTATCTTTGAATCTGTCTGGCTTTGCACAAATGTTGTTAATTGGGTTTGAGAATCTTCTGAAGGCGCATCTTTTGAAAACGCATCTTTAAAATGTTCTAACATTTTTTCAGAGCGCTCTTTTAAGACAACCAGTGCTGCCTGAAATTCTTTAGCTTGGGTAGTGGCTTCTTTTCCTTGAAAAGCAGCATCTGCAATTTTTTTTAGGCCATCTGCCATTTGTGCACCTGCGGCAAATAATTTGTATACCTCAGAATACTGTAAGAGTCTTGGTGTATCTTTTGGGTCTGTTTTAGCGGCCTTTTCTGCTTTTGCAGCCTTTTCTAATCGATCGGCTTCATCAAATTTTTCCTTGCAATCTTTCACAAACTTTTGCATCGCTGGTGTTAAAGATTTTGATGACGAGACTCGGTTATAAGCAGCCGTAAAAAGTTCTTTTTTTCCTTGCAACTGCTCTAAATTTCTTAGATCTATCTCTGCAGGTTTTAAATTCATTTGATCTAAGTCGTCGTATGCGTCTCGAAAATCTGGTGGCACCATATCTCTAAGTTTAGCCCTGTTTTCTTGTCGTACTTGAAGAAGCTTTCCAATTTCTTGCGGATCTTGTTGTTTTTTCAATATTTCGCCAAGTTTCTCGACTTGTCTAAATGTATCGACAAACTCGTCTTCTTTATCGGGGTGAGTTGGCACGCCATTTTGCAAAAAGGACCCAAGCATTGGCCTAAAATTTCCAACTTCAGTATCATCTTGTTTTTTTAATGCTTTTTCCTTTGCTGGGTTAATTCCAGGGTCGCCCTTGATGATATTTTGTCGAACGGCCGCGCCCTTTCCCATAATAGTTTTTATAGTAGCTACTGCTTTTTCGTAATCAGGGCCTTCTTTCGGACTGATATACATGCATCTTGCCATAGCTTTACTCATAATGCATCTTAATTCCGAAGTCACTCCAGGTGCAGTAGGCGATATTTGATTTTTTTCAACTTGATCAAGTAGCTTTTGTTGTGATGTATTGAGCTTGCATGCCATTTTCGCATATTTTTCAAGGCGTTTTTCAATATCTGCTTCTTTACCAGAAACGAGTTCTTTCAGTTTCTCATTATCAGGATTTGTCTCTTGAAATGCTTTAAGCTCTTCCCAACGTTGTTTGGCTGTAAAGTAACGCAGGGCAGCACGCTCATCACCTGCCAAATTAGGATCAAGATATCTTTCTATTATCTTTAATACACCAAGTGCTTTAGTCTGAGCCGTTGATATATCTGGCTTTCCAATTTTTGCGCTTGGAAGATCAGCTGGTGGAAAAAGGACTTTGTCTTTGCACACTGCGATTGCTTTCCTTATATCTTTTGTATCCTTGCTATTTGCAAGAAAAAAAAGAGTTCCATCTATAATTTCATGAATGTCAAGATTCTCTCTTTGCCCCTTGTTATGCAATGCACGAAAGATATTTTGGATATCTTTTGCATTACTTAAGCTCAAAGCTTGAGAAATTAAAATGATTCCTTCTTTTTTCACGTCAGGATCGCGGCTTGTCAGTTTTTCACAAGCTAGGTCAACAATGAAAGCGTTTAAATTTTCTTTTGCTCTCCCTGCTTCTTCTCTAGCAACCATAACTTGATTTAAAGCACTCGTTCTTTGGCTAATTCCACCTTTCATCATTTTTGCCGCTTCGGTACCATGCTCTGTTTCAAAGGCTTGAACTCTTGAATTTACTGCTTCTAAAGACATAAGCCAACCTTTACTTTTAAATTAGTTCTAATTTATTATTATCATATATTTATTATTTTTAAAATAATTTTTACACTTTTCCATAAAAAATATGAATTTAATGCGGTTTAACTGGAGTTTTTAAAGCTTTTCTATGTTTGGACAGTCTGAAGAGGCGCTATCTTGCGAGTTTTTACTTTTTGAGGAAGTACTATAGGTTCAATGAGCTCATCAAGCTCTTGTAGTCCCTTTTCTGCTTCGCTTAAGGCTTGATCTGCATTCCAGCGCTTGGCAGGATCTGTATTCGTAAGCCCATCTAAAAGCTTATAAATGAGGATTTTAGCTTTTTGAGCCTCGGTTCTATTTTGCTCAGGTATTGCTTCTAGCTTGCTAAGAACATCTGTCGTTTCCTCTTTGACTTGTTTGTGGAATTGTTTGGGATCTGCCCTTAGTGCCTCAAGTTTTGTCCTGTCAATATCCGCTGTCCACCCAAACATTTTTCCATCGTAGAGCTCTTTCAGGATCATGCCAGCTGCCCAAAGATCTGTTTTTTGGTAGTCAAAATCTTTAGGGATCTCTCCTCTTTTTAAGAGGAGCTCTGCAGCTGTGTAAGAGGGTGTTGCGTACAATCCAAGAATGGTAAAGGTGGAATAGGGGCTATCACCTTTTAATAGATTAAAAGCTGTGCCAAAGTCTGTAAGCACTGCAACTTGTTTACCATCTCTTAAGACAATTAAGCAATTTTCAGGTTTTGCATCTCCCCATACATAACCTGCTCCATGTAAACGTTTTATGCCTTTTAAAATATCGACAAAATAACCAAGGTTCTCCCGCACTTTGCCGATATCATCTGTTGCACCCTCTTTTGACATTGACTTTGCCACTTTCAAAAGATCAGAACTTGCAAATTCGACAAGAATTCCATTTGCTTGAAGGGCTTTTATGAGGACATCTGTTCCTTTTTCTGCCCCTTCTTGTTTAAGCTGTGCTTGTAGGGCTTCCAGGCGAACAACCCCTTCACCTTGTATTTCACCAAGTACAGTAACTTCTTTTAGCAAATCTTCTACGCCGCTTAAGTCAGTTGGGTCTTTTATTGTTAAACGCACTAATGTTTTAGGAGTTTCGCCTAATTTATCGATGGCAATTTCACTTACCTTTTCTGCTAGTTTAAAGGCACCTGTGCCAAGTTCTTTTGTAATCACGTAAACTTTATGCTGTGACCTAAAGATTTTCAGGCCCATGGGAAGAGGAGTGTCAGAGCTTGCAAAATGTACAAACTCTCCCTCTTTTACTGCCTGTGGCTGCAAGATAAAGTCCCGAAGTGCCCCAACTTTTGCAACTTCGTATTCAATTAAAAAGGCCAGACGTAGCGTTTCATGAGGTTTTGCCTGCGCTGATTTTGCCCTAGCGCAATAGTCTACTATTTTTTGCATGTAGGAAAAGGGCTCTTTAAGAGGCTCTGGTTTGTCTTTTGTTGCACCTTTAAATTTTTCTAAAATGGCGCTTACCGCACTTGGAGGCATCTCAAAGCGGGCAACTCCATTTCTGATCTTGAGAAAGTCAACTTCGCCCTGGAGGAGCAGCTCTTCACAGCAGGCTGTTTGTAAGGCCTCAGTTGAAGAGGTACCTTTTGCTTTTAGTTCATGAAATTTTTTTATAATCTGAGAGAGTGCTTGATAGTTTTCTGGTTGAATTTCCTGCTCTTCTCTCTTAAGGGCAGCTTCGAAAGTGGAAACAATGCTGTCACCAGCATGTGAAGGCAAATTACTCGAATAGATAAACTTAGCAAAATCTTGCATTTGAAAGCGGGAGTTTGCGAAGACGGTAACCATTTCGCGTAACTTTGTTACCAGTTTTTCTTTTGTAGCTATTTCCCGTTTATTGCCTTCGGCATCTTCAGATTTTAAGTTCTTAATTTCTCCTTCTAATTCAACAAGCTTAGAAAATAGTAAATTTAATGCAGTGACAGGATCTACTTTATTGTTTTCTATGTAGGAGCGAATCAAATCAAATTCATATTTTTTAAAAGCCTTTCTGAATGGAGTCAGCAGTCCTGTATCAATTGAATTAACAGATGCAAAAGTATTGTTTTTTATAAGGGTATTTGCAATTTCCCTTTCTCTGGCTGAAATGATTCCTTCTGCAAAATGATGCAGGACAGTTATGCCGGTTTCATCCTTGATGTTGTGGCTTTGTAAATACTGTAAAACCTCTTCGTCGCAATTTTCGATAGCTTTCTTCATTATAGTAGCTATTTGCACTATTTCGTTATCGCCTGACATAATTTTCCTAAGTGGAAATATCACGTTTAAGAAAACTTCATCATCAGGTATTTTTGCTAAAAATTGCACATCGGTTAAAGATAATTTTCTTGTGTTTAGTTCATAAATAACTTGCAATTTGCCAGAAATATCAGCCAATTCATCTTCTGTAAAATCTTTGTCTTTTAGACTTTTTAGAAATTCTTTTGCTTGAGATGTTCTATGGGGAAAAAGCCGCTGTGAAACAGCATCATCATCAATAATATTAGCTAAAGAACGTATTCCTCCAACAGTCTGAAAGGCAATTTGGGCTGCAGTCTTACCTGTTGACAAGGGGAAATTTTTTTGAAGATGAAGAAAAAATTCCTTATCATTATCTGCAAGTGCAATTTTTGTTAAAAACTCGATCGTTTTGTCTGTGAGGTCAAGATCATCAGCTCTTAAGTTATAGACGAGGAGCTTTGCTATGTTTTTTACTTCTTGAGTAAGTTCTTCTTCGGGTAATTGTTCAATTATTTTTAGTGGCGTTTGATCTTTCGAATCTTTATATTGATATTTTTGAAGGTGTAGAAGAAAAGTTTTGTCTCTATTTTTAATGGCGTCAGCAAAGATTTTATCCCGCTTTTCAGGTTCAATTTCTTGTCCGTCACGAAACTGTTTCACGATTTCAAGTTTTGCTTTAATTGGTGAATCTGCTGGAACTAAATTTGAAGGCGAATTGTGTCCAGTTAGTAAGCTCCAAGCTTCGCAATTTAAAGATTCTAATTTTAGCAATAATTCTTCATTACGATTTTGTACCGCATCCAGAACAATTTTTGTAATATTTTTTCGATCGTAATTTTTCACATTGTAAAGAGCTTTTTCTAGACCAGCTCGATCTTCTGCTTTTGCCCTGTCAATAGCCATAAATTCTTCAAGGGACACATCGGTAATATTGAACTTCTGGATAAGCAAAACAATAGCGTCCTTTAAACCATTTGTAAGTGCCATTTGTAGAAGTACAAGAGGCTTTATTGCAGAGCGGGCGATAATATGATCATTAGCTAGCAATTTTTTGATGTTTTCGATATCGCCACTTTGAATTATTGCTTTAACAAACTCTTGAGCAGTTATTCGATTGATATAGCTTGATCCCAACAACTCATCTATTTTTTCTTGAGCCTTTTCCTTGACGAACGCTTCAGTACGACTTCTTTCTGTTATGGCAAATTTTTTTAAGAGTGTACCAAAAGCTTTTGCTTGTTCAGGCGTTGGTGTGATTTTAAATCTTATAATTAGCTCATCTGCTACTTCATACCATTTAGTATCAAGAGCGACTTGTAGAAGTTCAGAAGGCTTTATGGAAAATTTTTGCAGTAAGTTACTGGCGAGTAGTTTGTTTAAATTCTCAATACTGCCACTTGCCACGAGAGCTTTGGCAAGTTCTTGTGCTTTTACAGGATTTAGAGTGTCGTCTTTCAATAATGCATCAATCTTAGGCGCGTCTTCTTTTGTCATCAATGCTTCTATTTGATTTTTTACTTGTACAGCATATTCTTTTGAAATTGACACAAACTTCAGCATCTGCTCTGAAGACAATGCTGTAATTTTTAGTTTGTTTTTCAACTCATCGGCAACTTCATAATGACTATGTCCTTTTTTCAGGGCTTCGCTGAATAATTTATCTGGCTGTATTGAATCCCGATTTTTGGCTAAAAAATCATCTGAAAGTGTGATTCCCTTTAGTTGCGATGCATCGCCTTTTTCGACAGCATCACGAATTTTGTTCTGTTCAAGTTTCCAAATCTGTGCAATTAATTCAGGATCAATTTGTTTGCCCTTTTCTTTTTGCTTTTTCTGATTATATTGCGTAAGTATTTGGGATAAACCAATGACTGCAACGTTGTGATCAACGCAATATTGAGCGATCTCTTTGACATCTAAGGGAGTTTCGACGACTTTATCTTGTATCTGCTGTTTTGATAGTGCTTTAAAAGCAAGATGCTCTATTTCAGTGCCTTCATGAACTTTTACCACTCTTGAGCCACGAGAAGGCTTAAAAACACCCTCTTTTTGAGCTCTTTGAACAAAGCTGGTAAGAGCTGCAATGTCTGGCTCTAATTGGCCAGTTGGACCAGATAATGCCATTTTTCTTCCTCTTTATTTATATAATAAACAATATTTTAAAAATTTAAAATAAAAATAACTTTATTTATAAATGAATAAAAATCATGTTTGTTAAGATAAAGAGGCAATGTTTTACGTTATAGAAGATTACTGAGAGGCTCTGAGGAGGAGGCCGGCTAAAAGGTACCGATTTTGAGGGTTGCCATCGCGGATGGCAATGAGAAGCGTTTTGAGGCCTTCTGGGTCGCGGCTTTGGGCTAAGGCGTCTAGGCTTTCAAGAAGAAGGCTTGCCTGCTCTTCTAGGCTTAAAGTATAGGGGCTTTTTTCTTGCCTGACCACCATCCAGGGAAGCTGAGGCCTTATCTCTGTCAGCGAGAGCTTAATATTGTTTTTTACCCAGTCGTTGACTTTCATGAAATAGGGGCCCTCTTCATGCAGGCGATAGAGGGCAAGGTTTGCGTAGGCTCTAATAAGAGGGCAGCCTAAACACTCGCTTTGTTCTTTTAAGAGGGCAATCGCCTTATCAGACCTTAAGTTCTCTAAAAGGCGAATAAGTGTCGGCACAAGGTCGAGCTGTCTCTTTTCGAATATCAGCTGAGCCAGCTCTATAAAGCTATCCTCGTCAAGCTCTAAAGCTTTAACAAGAAGCTCTTCCCTTAGTCTTAAGGATATTTCAAAAAGATAGGAATCTCTTTGAACATTTTCGCTTGCTGACGGTGTAAGTTTATAAAATGAGAGGGTTTTTCCTTGAGAGACCATCTCTTCAAAGACGAGATCTTTAGGATTTTGAATAAAAAGCTCATGAAGACCATCGACTGATCTTGGATCTTTAAGTTTTAAAAGCTCAATCGCAGAATTTACTCGAACACTAGAGTCAGGAGAGTGCATGAGGTGAGAAAGAATATCTTCTGACCCCTTCATTTTGCCAAGGAGCCCAATTGCAAACAGATTCCCTTCAAGTGCTTCTTGTTCTATGTGACGACGAGAAGTGTCGTCGCCAAGCTCATAGGAGGCAAAAAGGGCAGATAGTCTTGTTGTTGAAAAGTTTGATTTTTTGAAATTTTCTAAAAGCTCTTTGGAAGAGGCCACTTGAAAAGAGCCAATAGATGCACAAACTGCCTCTTGAATGGCTGGGAAATTATCTGAATAGAGCGCTTTTAGGTCAGGTTGTAAGTCTGTAAGGCCCATTCTGCAAATTGCATGGATAGCCTCTAGCCGCACCCTTTCGTTTGAGTCGCGAAGAAGCCTTTTCAACATTTTTTCAGAAGCTGGATTTGCAAGCATCGCAAAAAGTTCTGCAAAAATAGGTCTAAAGCCAGGATCCACTTTTGCAAAAAGAGATTCAATTTGCGAAGTGGCATTTGGCAATTTCTTGGAAGCTATGGCAAAAGCAGCCTCAAGGCGTATCAGCAAATAGTCGGACATTAAGGCTTGCTCGAGGAGATGGTTTGCCTCATCGGTGTTGTAGGTAGAGAGCACCTGCACTGTAAGAAGCTGCAGTTCTGGATAGGGTGATGAAATATGCTGATACGCCTTAGCTAAAGCCTCTTCATTTCCTGAAAGCTGAATTCCATAAAGACTAAAGAAGATATCTTTTTCACTGTTTGATGAAGCGCCTCGTTCAAGCAGACATAGCCCCAAGGGGTTCAAGAGGCTATTTTTATCGAGATTTTGATCATTTGTAAGAGCAAAATCGATGGCCTCTTTTATTTTGCCTGACTGGATCAGAAAGAGGAGAGGGCCTCTATCTTGACTTAAGGATTCATGAACTTCTTCAAAAGTAAGGGGAATTTCTGCAGGTTTGTGATTTGATGCGCATGATGAAAGTAGAAGTGTTAAGAGAAGGGGATATAGCTTCATGATTTTATGTAGTCAAAAAGGTCAATGCCGGCTGAGTGAAGAAGCTTCTTTAATGTATTCAGAGGAAGCCCCATCACATTGTAAGGACAGCCCTTAATCTGTTTGATGATCAGGCTGCCAGCTTTTTGAATGGCGTAGGCTCCTGCCTTATCGTAGAGGTGAAGCGCACGCAGGTAGCGGTGGATCTCATCAGGAGAAAGAGAGGCACATTCAACTTCTGTAAGTTCTGCCTCGCAAAGGGAGAGGTGAGGGGAGAGTAGCGCTACTCCCGTATAGACAGAGTGCCATCTTCCAGATAAGCCTGAAAGCATCGAAACCGCATCTTTTTCATCTTTGGGTTTGCCTAAGCATTTACCTTCAAAATAAACCTCAGTATCGGCTGTTAGGATCAGATCATTGGGAAATTGTTTTTTTAAAGCATGCGCCTTTTCAAGTGCGAGCTGTTCTACATAGGCTTTAGGGTCGCCTAAAAAGGCAACTTTTGATTCGTCAAAATCGGAAGATGCCTGAACAAAGGGATAGGAGAAAAACTCCATAATCTCTTTTCGTCTTGGCGATGTTGAGCCTAGTATTAGTTTCATTTGCTGTTTCATAAACCGTATTTTTTCTTTCTCTTCTGAGCCCTTTAGGGCGACTGATTAAAGCCCACCGTGACTGCAAGGAACGGTGGGTCAGGGAGGTAGAGAAATCTGAGCCCGTAGGGCGACTCAAAATAACGTCTTTGATTTGAGTCGCCCTACGGGCTCCAATTGTTTATCACCCCATTCCCACAGTTCCCTTCGGTCACTGTGGGCTCCAATCAGACGCCCTAAAGGGCTAAGAAGCGCTTCCTAGTCCGGAGGACGTCTGGTTTTAGCCCATAGTGACTGCATAGGAACTATGGGTTCCCTTCGGTCACTGTGGGCTCCAATCAGACGCCCTAAAGGGCTAAGAAGCGTTTCGTTTTTGCTGCAGCAACCTCTTTAGTGCACAAAACTTATCATTTTGATAGGTTTTGTGTCATGCGTAAAGAAGAATTCCTCAAGCAATAATCAGGTTTTCAAAAAGAGGAAAATAGTTGCGACTCCAAGCGTCAATGGTACTATCTTTTTGATCTCAAAACCACTCTTTTTTGCAAGCTCTTGAACTTCTTCTGGCGAAATGAACGATTGGATACTTCTATTCAAATAATTATAGGCCTCTTTGTTTGAAACAAACAGTTTGCCAATAATGGGGACAGCTGTCTTTAAATAGAGGCTATGAAAGGCCTTCATCAAGCGGTTTTTCGGTCGTGTAAGCTCAACAATTGCAAAAAGCCCGCCTGGCTTTAAAACTCTGAAAACCTCAGAAAAAGAGCTTTTTAAATCTTGAATGTTTCTGATTCCATAGGCACAGCTTACTGCGTCAAAGGATGCTTCTTGAAAATGAAGCTTTTCAGCGTTGCCTTCGATGAGTGAGAGCTTCTCTTGAACGTCTACAGAAAATTCCTTTTTTCGCCGATCTGCCACCTTGAGCATTTCTGATGAAAAGTCAAAAAGTGTGATATTTGGGCAGTTTTTTTTCGCATTTTGTGCTTTTCTGACAAGCCTAAAGGAGATTTCTCCAGTTCCTGAGCAGAGGTCGAGAACTGTTTGTGGATTATGTTCGATAAGGCTGTTTACAAGTTTTTGATTCCAGAGCGCGTGCATATGAAAAGAGAGGAGTGAGTTTGCAAGATCATAGCGAGGCGCAATATTGTCAAAGAGTGAACGAATGGTGAGCGGGAATCTCTTCTCGTACATAATCTCCAAAAAGTTTAAGGCCGTCGAAATGATTTTGGTCGAGACGGAAGTTTATTGTGCTATAGTACTTAATGAGTCTCTCTTCAGGCAGCTTTGTTCGCTCTTGAGCCGCCCGTATAACTTGAGAGAAATTCTTTTTCGACCAAGCGTAGGCCTCTTTGAAAAGGCTATCTAAATAATCAAAATTGGAGCTGTCTTTTGCTGCAAAAAGAGCATAGGTAAAGGGTTTTTGCGTAAATTGCCACCATTCTGTGCTTAAATCAATTTTGGCAACTCCTTCAACTGGAGGATGCAAAAGACATCTATCGCCAATCAAAAGATAGGCTTCAAATTGCGAATAGTCAAATTGAGAAAACTCTTCTGCTTCATCATCAAACAGGCAAAAGCGCGGTTTAATTTTCCAAACTTTGCGGCAGAGGATCTTTAAAAGCTGAATGCTTGTAGCAGAAGATTTCGGAAGGTGAATCGTTTCGGGCTTTACCTTTTTTGTAAAAAGACAGACGCTCATAATCTCTTGAGAGGCAGTAATGCCAAAATTGGCGGCAATTTTATATTTATAGATATTTTCCAGAAAGAAAGCTGAGCTTACGAGTCCGACATCAATCTCTGCTCTTTCCAGAAGCTGATTAATGGTAGTGGGACGCGCAAGCACGAACTCAAACTCACTTGGCACCTGTTTTGTGAGAAGTGGGTAGATGAGCGGATAGCAATTAATGTATGAGGGCGCCCCTATAATCATAGCCTGAATGTATTTTTTGTGGAGATCTTCCGGTTTGTTCGATTAGCTTAGCCATATACTCTTCGGTCATTTTGACCTGTACACCGCCTGCCATCGTAATAATTTTTTCCTCAATTGCTGTTGAGCCAAAATCATTGGCGCCAGAATTTAAGATTTCTTTGGCAACTTCAATTCCAACATAGTTCCAATTGACTTTAAGATTTAAAACATTATCGAGCATCAATCGAGATACGGCATAGATTCTTTTTACATCTTTTGGTTTGAGCCTGTCCTTTCTTTTGCCGAGCGCATTATTTTCGACATGGTATTTAAGAGGCACAAAAGTGTTAAAACCCTCTGTTTCATCTTGAACGAGGCGGACTTTGTCTAAATGTGTGATAATATGTTCTGGCTCTTCAACATGGCCAAAGAGCATTGTAATGTTTGAATGAAGCCCTCTTGAGTGGGCAATCTTATGCACATTTAAGTACTCATCAGATGTGATTTTGCCAGGAGCAATTTTTTTTCTGATCTCTTCGACCAAAATTTCAGCGCCACCTCCAGGAAGTGAGCCTAAGCCCCATTCCATCATCTTATCGAAAACTTCTTCAATTGAAATGTTGTGCAGTTTTGCAAGAAAATCATATTCAACAGGAGTTAAGGCCTTGATATGTAGGCTTGAATCGATTTCTTTGATCTTCGTAAAAAGCTCTTGGTAGTAGTGGAGATTGCAATCTCTCCAAAGGCCGCCAACCACATGAATTTCCGTTATGTTCTTATCAAGGTTTTTGCGTATAGACTCGACAATTTCATCTGGCTTTGAAAACCACGCTGTTTTCCAGCCTGGCTTTGCATAAAACGAGCACATCGGACAGGAGAGCTCACAGAGGTTTGTGGGATGGACGTAGAGTGTTGTTGCAAAATAAACGGTGTCGCCGACGCGTTTCTTTCTTACTGCATCTGCAAGCCTAAAAACGGAGTTTGCATCTTCGCACGTTAAAAGGAAAAGACCCTCCTCATTCGTAAGACGCTTGTCGCTCAAGGCCTTTTCGCTAATTGCAAAAAGCTCTTTCGGCAATGTAGAGAGTGTTTTTTCATCTTCTACTAGAGTACTCATAGAACCCACATAAATTTATCGAAATGACGCTACCATAAGAACTCTTTTTTGCAAAAGAGCCATTTGCAAAGTCCATTAAATATTTTTCACCACAGAGATCACAGAGAGCACAGAGACACGCTTCGCGGAGCGTGTCTCTGTGCTCTCTGAGGTGAAATAATTAACAATGGTTAACTAAAAAATTTACTTGATATAATGATAGTTTTTTTTTATTGAGAGGAAAGATTGAATTTTGGAGTGTTTGCTGTGACTGGGCTACGTATTCTTTGTTTTTTCTTATTTTGTACAATTCCCACTCTTTATTTGCAGGCAAATTTCGCGGAGTTAAGAGAGGCTTGCCATAAGCGCGATTATAAGGAGATGGGAAAGCAGGCAAGGAAGCTTGTTGAAACGCGCGCTGAACTTAAGAGGCTAAAGCAATTTGCCAGGGAAATTAAGTCCATTAAGCTTTTTCGTGCAGCTCGTTTTGCCCTTCAGCTCGATAACAAAAGAGGAGCTCTCAAAGTAAATCCAGGAGAAATTGTGCAGATTGCGCTTTTTATCGAAACGCATCTTCCAAAATTTATCGAGAAAGGGGACTACTATCTCAAACAGTCGAGCACGGGCCTTCCCCGAAAGCTTGAGTATGATCCAGAAAGTGGAAAAACATTCATTTTGCTAGATGGTGTAAAGGGCTCTTTTATTGGCGCAGGTTGTCGCAAGCGCGTTGTCAGGTCAATTCTCTACGACTATTTGCATCCGCAAATTGTTGCAAGAGGCGAGCAAAAACTAAACTCACGAGAGCTTCGCGTGAGTAAAATTTTAAAAGGAGGCAGGGGGCTTTTTAAAACAAGGGCACTCACACAGCATTCTGAAAATGGACAAGAGTTTGCTACGATCTATTCTGACATTATAAATCCAGGATCATTTAAGACAATTGCAGAAGAGCGCATCACTTTTTCCTTAAGAGAAAAGATGAAAATTGCAGAGGGCATTTTAAGAGGCCTTACAACCATGCATAGAAGAAATGTCGTGCATCGCGATTTAGGGCTTGGAAACTATCTTGTAAGCATAACGAAGACAAAAAGCGGGAAGAAAGTCGTCAAAGGTGTTCTTTCAGATTTTGGCTCGTCTATGGAAATATCGCGTGCCCATAATGTGATTCCTCAAGCAAATACATCCTACACAGCTCCAGAAGGACTTTTTTTTCAGAAGATGGCGGGAAGCGATTACTTTTCGACAGATGTTTTTGCAGCAGGTTGCGCTTTTTATAACCTTTTTTATGGCCACATGCCTGCCTGGACAAAAAAAAGATATCTCAGAAGAACGAGCACTCCCATGGAACAAAACTATAAAGAGCTTATTGAGAAAATTGACCTGATAACAAAAGCAAGGCGAGAAGAGCTTATGCAAAAAAAACAGCAAAATCTCATTTCGCCAGGCGATGCTTTCGAGCTTTTGATTTTAAAGATGCTGCATCCAGATCATACAAAAAGGGGCACATCTACAGAGCTTTTGCATGAGATGCAGGGCATATTAAAAATGCCGAGACGCCAAAATGTTAAAAAAATTATTTGATGTTAAATTAATTTTTTGATACTTATTGATTCAAGGTAAATACTAAGGAAAACTCATGACGCCACTTCACAATCTCTTCTCTTGTAAGCTTTTTCAAGTGTTCTTTCTTTTTACATGGTTATCATCTTCAGCCTATGCTGAAGACGTACATATGTCTCCTGAGCATATACACAAAATCTCGGATCAAATAGATATATCGCTATCTGATGGTATCCATCACACCGGAGATATTCTCATTTCAGCACCCGTGAGTATTCCATCTTTGTCTCCACATGTTCTTCAACATGGGCAAAGTGCAAAAGTTACAAACGATGCTCATAATCAGGGATCTTCTCTTCTTCATAAAATCAAAACAGCCATCGAAGAGAAAAATTACGCGTTAGCAGGGGCTCTTTTTGAAAAGAACCTTGGCAGGGATAAAGGCAATAAATTACGTTTAAGCGAGCTTCATAAGCTAGGTGAAGAGCTGAAGTTTCAGCCGCTTTTAAATGCGATCCAGGCAACGCGCAATTTTGCAGACAGAAGAAGAGGGTTGGGATTAACTGTAGTAAGCACAGGAGAGTTTTTAAAAACTGCTCTTTTTATTGAAACAGAACTTCCAGCCTTTACCAGAAAGCATAAATTTTTCCTGCCTTCAAAAGTGACCGACCTGAAAAATTCGCTCGAGTTTGATCCAGAGACAAAAGAGGTCTTTATTGTCTTAGACGGTTCAAGCGATACCTATGTCGGTAGAGGAAAAAAGAAGACCGTGCATAAGGCTATTCTCTATAACACAAGAGGAATAAAAGTTTTTGCACGAGCAGAGCAGAGCATTCCCATGGAGGAAGAGCTCAAAATGTGCAGGCGCTTAAAAAATGCTCCAGGTCTTTTAAAAACGCGCAATTTTACGCAGCATAAAAATAAGGGCAAAAAGTACACGACAATTTACTCGCCGCTTTATTTTCCTGGCTCCTTTAGAGACGATCTTTTTGAAGGTAACAAATTTAGCCTGTATGAAAAGTTAAGAATTTTCCTTGGTATTTTAAATGGCTTAGAGTCTTTACACGCTCGAAATCTTGTTCATAGAGACCTACACTCTCGAAATTACTTGATGAACATTCCCAAAGGCCCTATGGGAAAACGAAATATAGAGGCAGTCATTGCCGATTTTGGCAGAACAATTCATATAAAAAAGTGCAGAGGACTCTCTACCCAAGGCGGCAAAAGGTATATTCCTCCAGAGTCATTTTTTAAGAAAAAGATGAAAGGAAAAGACTATTTTCAAAGCGATATTTTTGCTGTCGGTTGCGTATTTTACAGGCTTTTTAACACTAAACTGCCTGGCTGGCAAGACGATGAATATTTAATTAAGTTAAAAAGCTCAAAAAAGAGCTCGCTTGAAAAGCAGCAAAATTTGATTAAAAAGATAAGAGCTGAAACAGATAAAAGACGCTCTTTCTTGGCAACTAAGAAGACAACAGATATACTCAACGTAAAAGAAGATGTTGAGTTTCTTATTTTAAAGATGATTAGCATTGATCCTGTTCAAAGAGGTACAGCAGCAAAGCTTCGAGCAGAATGTGAGCGGATCTACAAACGATTAGAAACTCAAAACCAACAGAAATAGATATGTATGCTTTTTTCCTCTTTAAGATTAGTTTTTTTATCCTTTACGCTGCTTTTGTGGCTTTTTTCAAGCCCGCTTTGTCCCAGAGATGCAGTTTTGCATATGCAAGGGTACATAAATCAAGAAAAAATCGATGAGCTAAAAACTGAAATCGAGAAAGCTTCCCTTCAAAAAAACGATAAAGTCTATTTTATTATACAGTCTCTTTCTGGCAATCAATCAGAGGTTCTTGAGTTTGCCAAATCTCTTTATGAGCTTCATGAAAAAAATGAAGTACGATATGTCGTTTACATCCTCGATAATGCAATAGGCTCTTCTGCCATTATCCCATTTTTAGCAGACGAGCTTTATGTGTCTCCCACAGTATCCTGGGGTGCAATCTCATCATCTTCAGAAAGCGGACTGCCTATAAATGTATTACAAAGTAGTGTTCAAGGCTTAATTTCTTTAAAAAATCCCCATTTTTCTACTTTAAAGCTCTTGTCAGAAGCTATGTGCGACCCGCAAGTTACTCTTTCAGAAAATGGTGAGCTGCACTATGCAACTGAACAAGCAAATAAAAGAGATCAAAAAACTTTAAATAGAAAAGGTGAAACACTCGTGCTGAATCGCTACGAGCTTGAAACCCTTCATCTTGTCAGAGAGGTCATGCCCTATCAAGATTTCTTAACAAAATTTTTGCCGCAAGAAAAAAACACCTTACTTGAGAAAGGAAAAGTTTTAGAGCCAGCTCAAAAAGAGATGGCAAATTTAGATCAAAAACTTTCTCAATATGTGCACATCAAAGAGGGCGAAAAGAATAGAGTCGGCCGTATTTTAATCAACGACATGAAAAATGGCATCTCTGAGTCAACTTGGATCTATGTTAACTCAGCACTTTCAGAATACAAAAAGACAAAACCTATCTGCATTATCCTCGAGCTTAATACGCCAGGCGGCGAAGTGTTTGCAGCACAAAGAATATCAGACGCTTTAAAAGAGATGGATACCCAATATGGCATACCAGTTGTTGCCTATATAAATAACTGGGCGATCTCTGCAGGCGCTATGCTGGCCTACTCTTCGAGATTTATTGTCTCATCAAAAGATGCGAGCATGGGGGCCGCAGAGCCTGTCTATTTGGGCGAAGCAGGCCAGATGCAGACAGCATCTGAAAAGGTAAACTCCGCGCTCAGAACCGACTTTGCCAATCGTGCGAAATTTTTTGGAAGAAACCCCTTTATCGCAGAAGCTATGGTTGATAAGGATACTATACTTGTAAAGCGCCATGGCGAGATCATCAAACTAGACTCTGAAGATCAGATCAGAAAAGGCGGTATCGACCCTGACATCATCATAAGTCCTAAAGGAAAGCTTCTTACCTTAAGTGCTGACGAGCTTGTGGAATATGGTGTAGCAGATTCCATCTTAAACCCCATAAAACTTCCAGAGGAAGCTGAAAATCAAAATCTTGTTCCAATTTCATCAACCGCATTTAGCCAAATTCCCTTCTTTCAAAAGATTCCCTCCTGTTTTGTCGATACCTTTGTGATGAATTGGCAGACCAGGTTTTTAGCATTTTTGTCTCTTCCTGCGATAACGTCCATTCTTTTTCTTGGCATGCTGGTTTGCTTTTACGTTGAGATTTCAGCCTCTACATTTGGCTTTGCAGGAGTTATTGGACTGCTATGCCTCTTCTTTATTCTCTTATCTTCCTTTGCTTTAGAGGCAATCCATTGGCTTGAGCCTATTCTGCTTCTCTTTGGCCTCTTTTTAGTTGGCCTTGAAGTCTTTTTCTTCCCAACTCTTGGCATTTTAGCCATAATAGGCGGCATTCTCGCGCTTGTGGGGCTCTTGGGCATGATGCTGCCTGGCATTCAGTCAGTTTCGTTTAATGGCGAGGCTTTAAATGCGGCAGGCGAGTATGTGCTGAATCGTTTGGGCTGGCTTTCTGGCGCTTTACTTGTTGCCGTTCTTCTTATTCTCTTTTTAAGCCGTTTTATAAGGCCTCATCTGAAGATGATGAATAGGCTTGTACTTCAAGATACGGAACTATTGAAGAGCGGCACTCATGAAATGCATGCTCGCTTAGCAATCCCTGAAGTAAGACTGAACGTAGGGGAGACGGCTGAAGTTTCCATGACTTTGCGCCCTGCTGGTAAAATTTTTGCTCACGGTCAAGAGTTTGATGCGATTAGCACGGGAAGCTTTATAGAAAAGGGCAAAACCGTGACAATTAAAAGTGTCGAAGGCGAAAAAATTATGGTGGAAGAAACATACAGATGATGCCCTATCTTTTTTTATTTTTAGGACTTTTACTTGTTTTCTTAGAGTTTTACACGCCAAGCGGCATCCTTGCAACGGGCGGCGCAATTTTCCTTGTTGCAGCAATTGCAACATTCATCATGTCAAGTTCATCCGTCTTAGCGTCTGTTATTTTTGTTCTCATAACGCTTATTTTAATTTATTTAGTTTGCTACTTTGCACTTAATAGAATAAAAAAGTCGGCAGACAAAAATACCTTCTATCTCTCAAAAGACCAAGAGGGCTATCTGAGCAGCCATTTCGATAGCTCGCTCATTGGGAAAAGGGGAGTGACCCTTTCAGATTTGGGGCCGTCAGGACATATCCTCGTAGAAGGAAAAAGAGTACAGGCAATTTCCCGTTCAGGATATATTGACCGCGGAAAAGACGTTGAAATTATTGGCGGTGAAGGTGCCAGACTTATTGTTAAACCATTGAATTAAGGACTTTAAAATATGAACCTCTTCCTATTAGACATATCAAGCTCTGATATGGGCAGCACAGAGTTTTCGATACTGCTCATTGTCTTGGCTATCGTCGTAATCGTACTCCTTACTATCGTGGGAAAATTTATTGGGCTCTGGTTTCAGGCGTTTGTGTCAGGCACTCCAATTTCGCTTTTTAACATCATCGGTATGAGCCTCAGGAAAATCCCTCCACGTGTTATTGTCAACGCGCGCATCAACTCCTATAAAGCAGGACTGAAGCAGATATCTGTTGCCGATTTGGAGACCCACTATCTTGCAGGAGGTCGTGTTCTTGATGTGGTGGCAGCCCTTATTGCTGCAGAAAAAGCTGGCATTCCGCTCGATTGGAAAAGAGCAACTGCCATTGACCTTGCTGGCCGTTCTATTCTTGATGCCGTAAAAACTTCTGTTAATCCAAAAGTTATTGACTGCCCAGATCGCGCTCATAGCGACTACATTACTGGCGTTGCTAAAGATGGCGTGCAGCTTAAATGCCGCGCTCGAGTGACTGTACGAACAAATATTGCCCAGCTTGTTGGCGGCGCTACTGAAGAGACCATCATTGCGCGTGTGGGCGAAGGTATTATTGGGGCGATAGGCGCAGCGGAAGCTCACCTCACCATTTTGGAAAACCCGCAGCTTATTTCCAAACGCGTTCTTGATAAGGGGTTAGACGCTCAGACTGCGTTTGAAATCCTTTCAATTGATATTGCCGACATTGCTATTGGTGATAACATCGGTGCCAAACTTCGAGCTGATAAAGCTGAATCTGATAAACGTATTGCGCAGGCTAAAGCGGAAGAGAGGCGTACTATGGCTGTTGCCATGGAGCAGGAAAATAGCGCTGAAGTCAAAAAGATGGAGGCAAAATATATTGAAGCAAAAGCTGCCATTCCGCTTGCTATGGCAGATGCCTTTAAAGCAGGAAAACTTGGTGTTATGGATTATTTTCGCATGGAAAATATTCAGGCTGATACTGCCATGCGTAAAGAGCTTGCTGGAAGCGATTCAAACGCATCTTAAGGATCTAAAATATGGCGCAAAATCAAGAACCATCAATTGATATTTCTCAAATCATTGGCATGATAATTGCGCTCGTAGCTGTTTTGTATGCTTTTGGCTCTGGTATTTATGATATTTTCGTGCGCAAAAAACGAAAAACTCCAGATTGGCCAGGCACACTTGAGGAGCAAGATGAAGATCAAGATGAAGAAGAAGAGCTCAGAAGAGAAGGCGAGGAGAGACTGCGAGAAAGAGAAGAAGAAGAGCATGAAGATCTTTTAGAAAGGGAAGAAGAAGTTAGGTTTGAAGAAAGAAGAAAGCATGCCAAAAGTTGGGTTAAGCCCGAGGAAAAGTATGTTTTTCATAGCCGTATCGAAGATCTTCATCCAGAAACTTCAATCGATGAAAGAAAGCTTGATATAAGGCTTAGGACGGGTGATGATCTTGTAAATAAACGCCTTACCGATTTGGCTGGATCTCCTTACGAAAAAAAGAAAAAGAGATCACCTATTCATGATCTTGCCACCTCTTTAGACTCCAAAAAAAAGCTCATTATTGCATCTGAGATTATCCGTCCGCCTGTCGGTTTGAGGAAGAGGGATGAAAAATGAGTTTTCAAGAGCGCCTTTTTTCTCTTCAGGAGAAAATTACCAAAGCTTGTGATAAAGCCGGAAGAAAATTTTCTGACATACAACTTGTAGCAGTATCCAAAGGGCAAGAGACAGAGGCCATCCTTGAGCTTTATAACCAAGGCCAAAGAAATTTTGGTGAAAATAGAGTGCATGAGGCTTTAGATAAAATGGCACTTTTGCCCAAGGATATAAGCTGGCACTTTATTGGAACTTTGCAGCAGAACAAAGTAAGAAAAGTAGTAGGCGCTTTTTCCTTAATTCATTCAGTTGAAAGCGTAGAACTTGCCGCAAAAATCGATACAGTAAGCCGTGAGATGGGCGTTAAGTCGGATATCTTGATTCAAGTAAATACTTCTAAAGAGATGACAAAGCATGGTCTTTCTGAAGAGCTGCTTATAAGAGAGTTCCATGAGTATCTGCAACTTGAAAACATACGTGTTTTAGGCCTTATGACCATGGCTCCGAAGTTTTTGACACAATCAGAGGATGAATTTCTCGTTGCAAGACTTGCCTTTTCAGACTTACGTAAGCTAAAAGACAAGCTCATCACACTCTATCCAGAAATAAAAACATACTTTAAAGAGCTTTCTATGGGCATGTCGCAAGACTTTGAGCTTGCAATTCACGAAGGCGCCACCATCATCCGCATCGGCTCCCTCCTCTTTCCCTAGGAATTTAGAATAGAGTTTGGAAGCAATTCCTGACAACTTTTTCAATTGCTTCACATTCTTCATTGGTGAGCATGTGAAAGTGACTTTTTCGCTTATCGCGAGATAACGTACCTTTATTTTGAATGATGCATTGGATAAGAAGGTCGATTTTTTTGTCAGGCATATCTACGATTTCTTGGAGCTCTTTTTTTGCATGATCGTAGTTTGCAATATAGTCGAGCTCTTCTTTAAAATCTGTGTGAATAGTTTTTTCCACGCAGTCAAACAAAAACGCAGCTAACCTTGTATAGTCTAAATAGCGATATAGGGCGTCCGTTTCGCCATGTACAGTAACCTCTCGCTTTGAATTCAGATCAAAATCTAAAAGTGTAAGCATGGGTGAAGAGATACTTTCAAGGGCTGCATCATAGTGCTTCATCTCTTTAAGCATGGTTGCAGAGACAGGAAAAATGATTCCCTCTGGTGTAAAGCCTAATTTGGAGAGAATATAATGGATAAGAAAACGATGAATACGTCCATTTCCGTCTTCGAAGGGGTGGATAAAAACAAAGCCAAAAGAGATTGCAGCTGCTATAATTACAGGGTGAATAGACGACTCGCACATTCGGTCAAAACAATAAATAAGCCCTGACATCATTGAGGATACATCTATGGGCTTCGGGCAAATATAATGGATTTTTTCTCGGTGAAAATCAAGCGCGGTTCCAACATAATTTTGAAAGGTGCGAACCTTTTGTTCTGCAAATCTGGAATCAACAATCGAGTTTTGTAATTGAATGAGATTTTTTTCGGAAAGGGCCTTGAAACTCTTCACATCTTTTAGAATCTCAATGAAACGGGCAAGCCGTTGTTTAGTGGGTCGATCTCGTTCTATCTCCCAAGAAGACATGGTCTCTTTTGTATAAAGGTATTGTGTGGCACGTTGAATTGTGTAGTCGTCATATTTTTTTATGAGTGTTTTTGCTACCTTATCAAGCCTTTTTTTCTCAAATTTTGCGAGTGCACTTGTCTTGCGAATGAATGGGCAAAATTGAAAATTACCAGGGAGGTTGTCGATGACACGATGACGTCTGCTTTTTATTGGCTTAGCAGTATAGTAGGTGGTATCGTCTAGAAGTTCAACATAGCTGCCTTTTTGTATATCTTGTATGGGAAGTTGTGTATGGGTGAGTTGTTCATAGAGATACCATAATTTTCGCGTCTGTCCGCCAAGAGGATGCTCGATGATAAATTGAATGAGATCTTTTTTTTCAATATGTTGAAAAACTCCTTTAAGAATTTCTAAATTGATCCCATCGTATTTGAGAGCAAATTCAAGTTGAAGTAATGGATCCTTTTCGTTCTTGAGAGCATAGCCTTTTGGATAGATATACACTTCATGATCATCTTTTTTAATGAGGCTCTTGCCTCCTTTTATGGTGATATATGAGGAGCGGAAATGGGGGAGCGTTTGAAGTTTGTATCGTTCAACAAGTGCTTGATAACCTATTGGACGGGCGTTTTTAGGTAGATCTTCCATCACTTTTCTTATATTCTGTATTCTGCGAAAATACTGATTGTTTTCAAAAAACAGTGATTTTTGCAATGGTTTTTGCGAAAACGTTGATTTTTTTGCGAAAACGTTGATTTTTTTGCTATTTTCTGCGAAAACGTTGTTACGAGCAATAGGATCGAGAAAGCTTAGAACGGTGTATGCCATTTCTGACACACCTTTTAACATCTTGTAAAAGCGCGTAAAAAATTTAGTATACGTTTCTTTTGTGTAAATTGGTGGGTTAGGCTATGATTTTTGTATGTTAGCATTACAAATTGACACAGAAACAGCAAGGCAGCCACAAGAAAGTTTTGATTCTCACGTAAGTCAAAAGCAAGGTATGGCTTTTGAGACTTGGGGTTCCTATGCCTCTCAAATTAGCCATGGGGAGATTGCGCTTACTCAAGGCACTGTTCACAATCTTGTTCAAAAAGCAGTAAATTTTAAAAAAGAATCTAATAAGAAATTAAAGAATATTCCAATCGTTGGTTGCGTACTTGTTTGTCTGAAGAATTTTTTATGCAGAAAATATTTTAGAGAAGTTGATCAGTTAGTAGCTTCGGCAAAGGAGCTTTTCGGGCAAAATCCCAGAATAAATGCAAAGACAGTTATTCAGATCGCTAAAGAAAAACCCAATCTGTTGGGAATGTATATACGGCATACGGCTTTTTTTGATTCCAATTTTTCTTTTGTATATGAACTTGTTCAAGATGCTTCTGCAAAATCAGTTTTGCCTCGTTGTTTGGGAGCAACTTTTCGTGTTCTCACATCTCTTCCACAAGGGATGCAGGATCCAAATATTCTTAATCTTATAAGAAGAAGAGATCAGCTGCAGAGAGCCTTCTGGAGCGATAGTTTTAGAGATGAATTTAAATTAGATGATGCTGACATCATAAGGCTTGCCTGTGCGATCGAAACAAGAATTAAGCGGCCGCTTGATAATGGAATGATGCAGTTTATTTGGGATTTTTTTCCAAAAAACGAGACGAATCTTCCTTATGATTTTGAATTTTTTAAGAATACAAGAACGTGTGTTCTGATATCTCCTAAAAAGCCAAAAGAGGGTGCTGGAAATATTGCAAATTTTGCAGCGCACATTCCGATTGATGATCTATTTGAGCCCGTTACAGCTTGTGTCAGATTAGAAAATAAGACACCAACTGGTACTACTAGAGAGAGCTCGCACAAACTTCAAGAAGAGGTAGGCGTATATGCTCTCTGCCAAAGGTGTGATAGAATTGCAAAGCTTCTGACTTTCCGATTTTTTTTATCACAAGAACCCAATCCCAGTATTGAGAGACTTCACAGTATTCGCATTTTGAGACGTTATCAAACAGATCTTCACGAGAAGATGGATTCAGCAAGACCTTTAACAATCGATCAGATCATACAAGTTGCAATCGATATTATAGAAGGGGCTTTCAATCTGCATAGCTTAAACTATGTCCATCGAGATATTTCGCTTCCTAATATTTTCCTGGATAAGGATCAGACAGGAAGATGGCGAGCAAGCCTTGGCGATCTTGAACGAGTTTGTAAAAGAGCGGGTGAGCCTCTAGATGGACTCTATTATGGAGGCTATTCTGCAGTTTCGCCTGAAACCCTGCTCACACGTGATGTAAGAGCAAAAATTATGCTTGATCAATGGGCAATCGGCTCTGTTTTTTATAGTATGCTGGAAAGAAAAAATGTTCCGTGGCATGCCTATTTACTTGCTCTTTATCAAGGTATGCGTGTAAATCCTGAAGAGGTTGCTGAAAAGATCTACGAAAAAATTGAAACATGCATTGAGATGGAGCGTCAAAGGCTCATGCTTCAGGCAATATCAAAACAGGATAAGTTTCGTCTCATCTACTGTAACATGCTCAGAAAAGATCCGAAAGAGAGGTACAGTTTAGAAAGGGTGTATGAAGAATTAAAAGCCATCGCCGAATAACTATGCAAAAGTTTACACATGCTCTTTACCCACTTAAGAAGCCTCTGAAAAAGGGGTATTTAAAGGTCTCAAAAAAACACTCGCTTTATTATGCTATCTATGGAAATCCAAAGGGCTGTCCTGTGATTGTGCTTCACGGAGGCCCAGGCGCTGGCACATCTGAATTTATAAGCAAATTCTTTAATCTTAAAGATTATTTTGTCGTAACATTTGACCAGCGCGGAAGCTTGCGCTCAAAACCCTTTGCCTCTATGGAAGAAAATACGCCGCAGCACTCGATAGAAGATATCGAGAAGCTGAGGGTAGAGCTGAAGATTGACAAATGGCTCGTGTTTGGCGGCTCTTGGGGAAGTACGCTTGGGCTTCTTTATGGGCAAGCGCATCCTGAAAGATGCCTTGGTTTTATTTTAAGAGGCGTATTTTTAGCGCGAAAAGATGATCATCTCCAGGTGCTCTATGGTGCCGGAAAAGTCTATCCAGAAGAATTTGAGGAGCTGAAAAAGTGCATCCCAGAAAATGAGCACGATGATCTTTTTAAAGCGTTTCGAAAGCGGATTCTCAATCCTGATCCAAAAATTAGTCTTCCTCATGCCAAAAAGTTCATTCGTTTTAACGCCTTTATTGCCACAAACTCTCCAGATCCAAAACTTATCGAAGAAAGGCTTAAAAATAGAAAACTTACTCTCGGAATGGCTAAAGCCTTTTTGTACTATCAAGCGCACAAATTTTTCTTAAAGCCAAATCAAATTCTTTTAAATATGGATAAGATACAGCATCTGCCATGCATCATTGTCCATGGAAGACACGATGTCATCTGCATTCCAGAGGCAGCCTTTTTACTTCATAAGCATTGGAAAAAAAGTAAACTTTGGATGATCGATAATGGAGGACATGCCGACAGCGATCCTCATATCGCACAAGCTCTTGCCCTTGCCACAACAAAAATGAAATTAACCACAAGATAAATGAAGCAATTCCACCTCTTCATTAATTGATTTTCATTGTTTTTAATATTCTATTTATTATAAATTAACTCTTGCAAATTACATTTAAAAAATAAAAAAGAGGTTTAATGCTAGTATTAAATGCCAGTTCAGCTGCAAGTAATGTCGATCTTGCCACAGGCTATCTTCCATCTGAGTCTGATTTGCCTGGATCTGTAAGTGTGGGCATAAGCCTCGACGAAAAAACTCCAGACCAAACTCAACCTAAAACAAACCCCGAAGCGGTGTGCCTTCAGAGCCTCTATCCTAGCCTTACAAAAAACGTTAAAGTTCCAGTAGTTCCGGACGAAGTCTCTAAAAAAGTCATGCAAGAAGCGGAGACTTTACTTAAAACTTTCGAATTTAATAAGCTTCTTTGCTACGAAAAATCGCAGAATCCCTTGAGAGGTGCAAAACCAGTTGATGAAGCCTCTCTTTTTACCAACACACTTCGTGATATTAATTTAGCCAAAGAGGCGATTGCTGGCTCCATACAAACGATCATACAGCCAGGTTGTCTGAAGCCAAGAACTGCTTTTCGTGCGAGCTTTACTTCTACAGTTATTTTTGGAGCCGCTACGATCGCAACGCTCTTTGTCCCAGAGCAAACTTTAGGAATAACAGCGTCTACAAACGGTGGTGTCGTTGCAGGTTTTGTTATTGCAAGAATAGCTTCGGTAGTTTTAGCAGCCATAGGCCCGATATTTCAAGCTCGCAATAACGCAATTGCTAGCGATGCAAGAAGAGAGCAGGACGTTCAGGAGAAAAAACTTGAGAAAAAATTGGCAGCCATGCGCGCGCTCATCAAGACCCAGAGGCTCGGATTTAAAGCTTTAGGAAAAGAGCTTATACAAGAATGGGTCCGTGTAACTCCAGGACATGGAAATGAAAGACAGCGAAATAAAATTATTGATCAGAGAATCTTCACTAAGGAAGATCTATATAGTAAAGAGGCCTCCAAGATCGTCTTACTGAAAGCTGTTGCCGAAAGCTGGAAAAATAGCCTTACTGAGCTTGATCGCTATTTTACAACTCTTACAGGCAGTCCAGAAGATGCTGCCAGGATACTTAAGCCTTTAGATGAAGCCATCTCAGCGATTCAATTTGATGCTGATAAAAGTGCAGCAAGCGCAGATCCACTGAATAAAGAGCGCATTGCTATGGCTAATAACCCCATGCATACATACCTTGTGCGTCTTCGCACGGAAACCAAAGAGTGGCTTCGTGAGAGAATCGAAACGATGATTACTGAGCGTGCTGAAAAAAAACAGAAAGAGCCCTTCTTCCATTACAAGAAGCAAGGATCTCACCTGTTAGAAGACGGTCATAGTTCGGCAGATGGACAAAGTGTGGCTAGCGATTCGAGAAGAAGGACGCTTGCAACGGGAGGTTTACATGCATCTGGCTCGGCATTAACAAGCCAAAGTGGCTTAAGTAAGAGGAGCCCTTCTCCAAAAGTCCCAACTGCTACTGAAAAAAATGCATCAAGGCGTGCCTCTCAAACTGGTACTGGCGGGCAGTCTCACACAAGCGCCACAGGTGTGGTTCAAAAACTCGACGCGGTCGCGGAATAATGTCTTTGGGATCAGTTCCTGCTAAAAATAGCGCAAGCCTAGAAGTTGAACTTGCCTATCGATTCGGAAATTTATGTCTCGATGATGACATATCTGCAGCAGATGCTATTGTAAGAGAGCGTAGCGGTGTAACTGTTCCTCTTGATCTTTACTCTCGTACCTTTATTTTACCTGTCAACCAAAGGTGGCAAGATGTTGTCTATCGAGAACCGCTTTTTGGCTTGAGGGTTGTCTGTAGCGATAAAGAGCTCAACAAAGAGCGCGTTTTAAGTGATCGATTTCCGCCTGCTTTTTCAAAAAGGCTTATTCGTTTGATTCAAGAAGGCAGAAGATCAGAAGTTGGCTACAATTGTTTAGATACAGGTCGAGAGCTTTCTGGAGCCTTCCGCGAAATGCTCAATTCATTTGATGAAACAGATTGGAATTTTTACAGAAAAAACGAATGTGACTTTCAACCTGGAGATTTAATTGCTCTTAGAGACAGATATAAAAGAATCATTCATGTTGCCTGCTGCCTCGGCATAGGCCTTGCAAATGAGCAGCTCTATATTTCGATGTGGGGCGATTACGGCGGACTCTATATATCAGATCTTCGAGCTATGCTTCACGAGTACTCGACAGCAAAATTTGTTGAAGTTGGTGTGCAACAGAGTTCAACACTTCAATTTTTTGGTTATTTTGACGATTTGAGATGGCACTACTCTTCCTATGTCGATCGAGAACATTTCAATAGAAGTAAGTTTGCAAAAAGATGTGCAAGTCCAGATCTTATAGAGATGATACGCAAAACTTTTGAAAGCCAAAATTCCTTTACGCTCTACTTTTTTAATGTCCATGTTTTTGCCCTCAAAAAGCTTGCAGAGAAGGTCTTTTTATCGTTAGATGTTACTTTAAGACCGCAAGTTAAAGTTATTGATACAATTGCTGATCAATACGAGATCAGCTATCCAAGTAAAAGTCCAAAAACCATTATACTTGCAAATTATTTACTAAGCTCTGTTACAGGTGATTTGACACGTTTTATAGGACATATTCAAAAATGTTTGGAAAAAGACATTGAAGATCATACGATTCCCCACTACAGGGTTGCTTGGAAATTTAATGTTTCCCATTATTCTTCTCCCTTCAAACAAAAAGCTCTTGATTATCTGAGAGAAAAAGGATTTTCTGTTGGCCTTGAACGCTTTTATGCTCGGGTTACAGGCTCTGAAATACAAATTCGCCAAAATATATGGCTTCGCTTTCCGCTACAAGGAAAGCCTTCAGAGTCTGCCAAGAAGGCAATAAGAAGCCTCTTGGCTTTTCGTGCGATAAAAGAGAAAAAGGCAACCAAGAAGGCAGAGGATCTCATTCCCAAAATCTTAGCCGATCTAGAAACCGCCCTTTGCCAGAACAGTGCCATTCGCCAATGTAAATTTGATGTCTATAAACTTGCTCAAAAAGAGCAAGAAAAGCTTATGAAATTTCTTCAGGCAAGAGGTTTTATTGCCTTTTTAGATCCAACTCCTTATCGACAAGAAGAGAATTTCAAAATGACCTCTAAGCAAGACCTCGTCATTGTTCTTTAATTACTATGGAATTTTCTAGCCCTTTAGGGCGTCTGGTTTTAGCCCATAGTGACCGCTAGGGAACTATGGGAACGAGGCAATGAACAATTTAGAGCCCGTGAGGGCGACTCAAATCATTGACGCTTTCGATTTGAATCGCCCTCACGGGCTCTCTTTCTCTACATTTCTCTAACCCACAGTTCCCTTTGGTCACTGTGGGCTCAAATCAGTCGCCCTAAAGGGCTTTGGAAATAAGGTTTAAACGAATGTTTTAGCCTCCGGCAATGGCTGAGACAATGTTTTTATACTGTCTTTGCTCAGAATTGGTCCAGCCTCTGTTATGATCAAAGCCTGTGCGCAAAGGAAAGTTTATTTCATGAACATTTTCTTCACGTATATTTCCAGCCTCTTTTTGTCTGTTTACCGCTTGAATAAACCTGGCATCATTTGCAATTAAACCATCTTTTTCGCACGAGATCACAACAACTTGGTTGTCTTTTAGTTTTTGAAGCGCAAGCTCGCTATTAAGATGCCAATTTAAAAAATTTGCGAAAAAGCAAGCAAGCTCAGCAATAATCCAAGGGAAAATCCCTCTGATCACATCTGCAAGGGCTGTAAAAGAGCGCTCATTGCAAACAGAAAGCGTAATGCCAAGCTCTGCAAAAGCCCGGGCAACTTGCGTTGCAATCGAGCCGCCAAAAGAATAGCCATGCAAGATCACTTTTTTAGAGTTTGCTTTTTTTAAAAGCTCATTCACAATTAACTTGCCATCTTCTACTAAATTTTTTTCGTCGAAGGGAAAGACTTTGTTTTTGCCTGCACCTCGATAGTTATAGCAGAGAATATTTGCTCCAGTGTTAAGATGGCGCTGAAGAAGCACATCAAAATAGTCCTCCCAAACAACTCCGTTGGGCATAAAAAAGACAATCCATGGACTATCAATGTCCGCTCTTTCATTCTTTGTAATTTGAATGCCGCTTAATTCGACTCCTTCTTCAACTGGAAAATTAACTACAGAGGTAGAACAAGAATCATCAGTAAAAACGAAGTTACTGTAGTCGTAGTCGCTAACATCCGTACGAATTGATGGAAGGATAAGCGCTGTTGCATAAAACAGTATCTTATTTTTGATACATTCTATTGCTTGAAAAGGCGCATTCAAAACTGCCATAAAGAAAGCGCAAGTTGCAGCCGCGATCTTTTCTGCAATATCTTTTACATAACAAAATGCAGCTTGAAGCTCCTCTAGACAGATTTTAGGGCTGTCTTGTGTATTTATAAATGGAACTTGTGTTGCAGATTGTGCGTTCATATGACCTCCAAATAAAAAAGGCAGCTTAAGAAAATTATATTAATTTCTGATTAAGCGTGAAAAATAGTCGATATACTGCCTTTTTTCATCTTCTAACCAATAGCGCGAGTGCTGATCTGCAGGTTCTGGGTCCATGGTGATTTCGTGGATTTTGTCAGGATGAATTTTTCCCTGCGCCTTCGCCCGATTTACAGCCTCAATAAACTGTGAGCCTTTTTTGACATAGTCATCCTTTTCATTCGAAACGACGATGATGTTGTTGTGCTTTAGCTCTTGAAGTGCAAGCTCGCTGTTTAAGACCCAGCCAACGCAGTTTGCAGCGCTTGCCAAAAGATATCCGATGATATTTGGAAAAAGTTCCATAATGACAGCTGCTATGGAGCTAAATGAGCGCTCATTGCAAAGGGTAAGAAAAATTCCTTTTTGAGCAAGGCGTTGAACTACCTGTGTTGCAACGCCTCCACCTATTGAAAATCCATGGACGAGGATCTGCTCAGGCATTGACCTTCTTAAAAGATGTTCCATGATGATAACGCCATCCGCTATCAAATCTTCTTCCCAGATAAGAGTGCCCTCGCTTAATCCGCAGCTCCTATAGTTGTAGCAGAGGATATTAGCGCCAGTGTGCTTGTGTATCTCGCGCAGAGGGTAGTACATATCCTCCCAAAGGGCAAGATTGGGCAGAAAAAAGACAACCCAGCAAGGGTCTGGATCTTTTGTGTTGATAATTTCAACGCCATTTAAAATATGACCATCAGAGCTAATTTTTAGCTCTACAACCTGCGCACGAAAGTCGCTATCTTTTTCTGAAGGAAATTCATCCCGAATAAATTGATGAATCGATTCAATATGCGCTTTTGTATATTTAATCCTTGATGGGACGATAGAGCAGGCCAAAAGCTGTAAGATGGTAAATTTTAGGTTAGTTTCCCAAACAAAGAGCCTTTCGTAGAGTAATTTAGCCATTTCAACAAAGAATTCTCTAACAACTACGATTACTTTTTGCACACTTTCATAAAAGGCAATAACCGGCATTAAGAGTATATCACAGCATGATTCAATATAATAAGGGCTCAATCGCTCGATTGGAGGTTGAATTGAATATGAGGGGGTAATTAATGTCATTAAGAGACTCCCATTAAGAACAGTTACCATAAAAAATGCTAAGGGTTTGCTACAACAAAAATTTTACTCGTACAAACGCCATATCTCTCTAGACAGAAATGTACTAAAAATGATATAATTTTTATTCAAAAACAGAGAATAAATTATGAGTACGTCACACTCAGCCTTTACAGCAATTAGCCCAGTATCGCCAGTAAGCGGTTTATCGCATGAGGCTTTGCCGCCTCAAGGGATGATCACGCAAATGGAGGCGCAACCTCACGGAACTGGTCTTGGTATGCTCATTTTACCAAAAGGCCAGCAGATACAGGTGCTGCCTACTCAGATGCAACCAAGGGAGATTCCCAAACCTCCAAAACAGCCAACCATGCCGGCTCAGCCTATGCAGGTCCAGGTAACGCAAGCCCCTACACCAAAAACTGCTCTCGAGGTGGTGATTCAAGAGATTGACGCTGAAAAAACGGAGTGGTATGAAAATGGCCATTCTAAACAAGAACAGCAACAAGACCAGCAACAAGAAAAGAAAAAAAAGAAAAAGTCCAATAAGCGTGTCTGCATTAAAGTGAGCCCAAAACTCTTTTTTGCAAAAAAGCATGTTCCCTATTTTTTCCAGCAAAGAAAAAGAAATTACCAACTGCCAAGAAAAACGCTTCTAGAAAAATTCAAGAAGTACCTTCTTTGGGGAAAACCCAAAAAGAGATAATCAAGTCAATTTTTCTAAGGCAAAAACTGCCGCACCAATAACGCCGGCCTCTTTTCCAAGCTTTGCCTCTACAACTTCTAAATTTGTTTGAGCAGCTTTGAGAGCGCGCTTTTTAATTCCTTCTCGCACGGCAGGCAAAAGATTGGGAATAGCTTTTGAAATGCTGCCTCCAAAGATAAGCCGTTCTGGATTTAAGCCATTTACAAGACTGATTGCTCCTGAAACTAAAGCCTGTTTTGCTCTTTCAACAACGCTGTGTGAAAGTAAATCGCCCTCTAAAGCTGCCTCAAAGACCATTTTGGCATCTATTAAGGAAGCATTATTTTTGCATTTTTTTAAAAGAGTTGTGCCCTTTTCAGGATTTTCTTTAACTAACTTTTGTGCCTGACTTGCAATTGCCCAGCCGCTGCCAAACGCCTCAAAGCAGCCATAGTTTCCACAGGTACATGGAGGGCCATTCATATCAATAATCATATGACCAATTTCTCCTGCAGTATTAGACGCTCCCTCAAGCATATGTCCGCCAGAGACAATGCCTCCGCCAATGCCAGTTCCAGCAAATATGCAGATAAAATCCTTGCATCCTTTAGCTGCCCCAAAATGCCACTCAGCAAGGGCTGCAGAGCGCACATCTTCCGTCACAAATACAGCCATTTTTAGCTTTTCAGTAAGGCTCTTTTGCAAGGGAACATGATGCCATTTAAGGTTTGGAGCAAAAAAAACTTCGCCAGTTTGAGGAACAATTTGCCCTGCCACAGCAGCCCCAGCTGCAACTGGCTTATAGTCCTGAAAAAGCCCTTTAGATGCCTCTACGATTCTCTCTTGAATTTTATCAGGTCCCTCTTCTGCCTTCGTTGCAATTTCTGTAGATGTAAGTATTTGCCCCGCCTCATCCACCACCGCCAATTTTACCGACGTCCCCCCCAAATCAATCCCTAAAGCACACTTTTTCCCCATTTTGCACCTCTCTATTAAGCTCTCTAATCCCGGTAGGGATTAAGGTGTCCAGCCCAGGGTAGCTCTGCTACCCTGGGAAACATACGCGATCAAAATTTCCTGCCCCTGAAGGGGCAGAGCACTATCCGAACCCCAGCAATTAAGCTTATAAGCAATAATTACCTTTAAATCACCATATATACCAAACAAATATATTTTAAAATTTAAACTTGACAATTCTTTATAAACAGAGAATAATATATTTAGATGTGTCTAAGAATTAATATCCCTTAAACCAAGAGGGGAATATTTATGAGTGAAGGTGCAAGAGGCGTAACGCCTTCTCAGACTGAACTTGATAGCCTAATTTCAAATTTAGGAAATTTCGAAAAATTAAAAAAGCCAGGAAAGACTGTTTGGATTGAAGGAGAAGGGCCGAATCGCGTGATTATGAGCGGCACTGAGTGGCAAAAAAATCATACTACATTAAGAAAGGTCCTTTATGCAGTAACGTTAGGAATTTATTATCTTTTTAGCCCAAATACACTAGGGAAGCTATCTACTGCAACACTTGCCTTGCAAAAGACTGAGGCTACCGATGAAATTCAAAAAAAAGCTCTAAGTACATTGTTATTTGCTGTTTGTAAAACGAAAGGTGAACTTGATGAAGCTGAAGCTCAGACTGTTTTAAATTCCGCAAAAAATGTTCCTAATACTGTTTTAGATATAGCAAAAGAGACATTTAAACAAACACATGAGAGTACGCTTGATTTTAGTTCTGTAGTTGATGGCTTGTTCAACAAATTGCGCGGAATAACAACCAGCGCACCACCAAAAGCGAAGAAAACTGATGAAACTGCTCAAAAAACGCTACAAAAGACAGATGTAGATAAAGAGAGAGATAAAGACAAAGATGCTGTGCCACTCTCACCTCTACCTTCCGTAAGTAAAGGAGATGTGGCTTCCACAGAGGAACAAGCTAAAGATAAAGAGGCAGAACAAAAGCCGGCGCCAGAGCGAGAGGGAGAGCCCCCAGTACCACCACCACTTGGTGACTTTACCTTTATCTCTTCCGGTCTTGCAACACCAATAGATGGTTCGAAAGAAGATCTTGCTACAGCCCTCAAAAGCAAAATAAAAGAAACCAATAAAGAAGAGCCTCCTGAAGCACCTCCAACAGGGCCGACTCCAGAGCAAATAGCTGCCGCAGCAGCAAAAGCAAAAGAAGAAGAGGCACTGCAGAAAGATAGAGACGTACAAGAGTTTCATGGCAAAAAAGACGCTCTCAGTAAAGCCGGAGTGGTAACTGGATTTCCTACTCTTATTGATCAAAAGCAATTAGATGGTTGGTTTGTAAGAATGGAGGCAGCTTTTGAACAAAAACCTGCTGCGGAAAGAAAAAAAATATTAGAAAACTTAGGCAAATTTATACCTCGGTTAGAAGAGTACCAACAGCGTCTTGGTGCTGCAGCTCAAGTAGGTAGCGAAGCCATGGGAAAACGCTATGAAAGGATAAAAGACGACGATGTTCAAGTTGCCCAAACGCAAAAACAAGCATCGAGTAAACCTGCGATGTCTACGACGCCTATGCAAAAGCTACTCGCAGAATTTCCAGATATAAGCCTTGAGGGAGTAAAACGTATTGATCCAGATGGAATGGGTTTACATTCAGAACTTGTGTTCCCCATTCCTACACTTTCGCTAGAAGACCTTGAAAAATATGCTAAGGAAGAGGGGTGGAAAGAAGTTTTAACAAGCGCTCAAGCTAAGATTCCAAAATATAGGCAAATTCCAGAAAACTTGAAAACAATAGAAGCACGTGTCACCGAAAATTTAAGGGCAGATCTTGACGCTGCACGAGCAAAATATGAATCAATGCAATCAATGCACAATGATGCACGAGCAAAGTATGATGCAGCGAAAGCAAAACATGAGGCCGCAGATGTTGAGGCTGCGAAAGAAACGGACGAGACCGGGAAGAAAAAAGACGACAAACGCGTGGAAAAAGAGAATGAATTACTGAAAAAAGCAAGGCAAGAAGAATCTGAAACAGGTGCAATCTTAAGTTATTTTGATGCAATAGAGCAACAATACCTTTCCTTACAAACTGCTGTTCAAGGACTCCTAAAAAATAGGGAATTTCTCAGCGCGAAGACTCTTGATGAATTGGGCAAAGCCGATGCAAAGTTAGATGATTTCGTTGCAGCTCTGCAAAAACAAATGAAAGGCAAAATTGAAGCATTTGGAAATGAATGCGAGTATGTTAAAACGCCTGAAGACCTAAAATTGTTTGGCAAGAAACAACAGTTACAAAAAGATGTCAGCGACAAACTGAGAGAGCTTAAGGAAAATATTTTAGAAGCGAAGAAACACAATATTACCTACGGCAGTAAGAGAGCAGATGAACTTGAAAAAGCATTCAATGCTCTCCAAGGAAAAACTTTTGAAGCGCAAGCTAAGGAACTTGAAGGCATAAAAAATGAATTGAATCAATTGAGCAAGAATGTTGAAGCAGCAGCTCCCCTTATAAGAGCTTTAAGAGACACGAGCTCACTTTCTGGCAAAATTTCTGAAAGACTAAAGGCGGCAGAAAAAAGCGATATTTTTGATGCAGCAGTTCAGCAAATGGTCCGAGAAGGTAAGTTGAGAGGCTATCCGCCACCAGATGCGAAAAATCCAACTACATTGCAAGAAGTTGTGCAAATGGTTCAATTACTAAATGAAGATCCTCAACTCGCCAACGTTTCTGCTGAAAAGCTCGCTTCAGAGGAGTGGAGAAAAACTATTGAGCGTTTTTTGTCTACAACTCGTACTCTTATGCTGGATAGTCTCGCCCTTTTGGAGGTGACTGATTTAAGGAAGGCAATAGAATCTGAACAGATACCTGCAGACAGCAAAAAAGGACAGCTTAAACAGTTTTTTAGAGAAATTATTTTAAAAGAATTTTCTATTCCTCAAAAAGTCGAAAGTAGTGCCGAGTTTGCAAGTCTTTCAAAAAAATGGGCGGAAAAAGGCATGCAATACAAGGCTCTTTTAGCCAATTTTGACAAAATTCCAGCTGCAGCAGACCCCGTCGTTGATAACCTCACGAAATTATTGCTGCCAAAAGAAGGAACAGTCGAAGCGTATAAAGAATTCCTTAAGATTGATGATCTAAATGCCATTCTAGCTATCTTGTCAAAAGTACAACAAGCTGTGGCCATAAAAGACGAGGCAGCACATTTAAAACAATTACGTGAAAGAGATACCCCGACCATAGCTTTTCAACGCATTAAGAAAATTCTTGATCAAGCAAAGACACCAAAGGCAAAAGGAGTTGAAAAAACAGAAAAACCCTTTGACTTTGAAATATATAAAAAAGAGCGAATTGAAGAGTTGTCGGGAATGCTTCATACTTTGGCAGAGCTAGGCTCTAAGAAGGATAATGTTGCTAAAATTTTTGAATTTATTTTTTTTGGTAAGGAAGCCGAGGACGTCCAAAAATATGAGAAGCTAAAAGATATGTTTTTGCTGCAAAATGTCACAGACGAAAAAACTCTTAATGAGAGGATTAAATTACTCCAGGACTTTCTTGACAAGGGAATTGATTTACTCAATGACTTTTTAGTTATAGATGAAAAAAGCCGTACAATTAAAAGCAGGCCAACGGTATCCGAACAGGATAAAGCAGCCCAATTGGTTCAAGTCGAAAAAGATAAAAAAAGCAGACTGTCTGACTTACTTAGGTCACAAATTGGCCCTCTAGAAAAGTTGAAAAGCGCTGCTGATGCCAAGGCTGGACTGAGCGCTTTTCAAGTTGTTGCACCTCAAGCTAAAAAAGTTGAGGCGGATGAGTGGGACGATGAAGTAACGGTTACTCCTGAAAAAACAGCTACCGAACTAGAAGCTGAACGACTAGAACAAGAAAGGGTACAAGCGGAGGCGGCTAAAAAAGCAAAAGAAGAAATGGCGGCATTAAGACCTCAAATTTTAAAAGATTTTGAAAATACAAAGAAAAATTTACACTCAAAGTTAGAGAAACTCCAGCAGGCAACAGACGCTGCAGCTGAAAAAGTAAAAGCTGAGCAAGAAGAAGCTGTAAGAATTAAAGCAGAACAAGAGCGATTAGCAGCAGAACGAGCAAAAACAGAAGCCGCTGAAAAAGCTCAGGCAAAACAAAAGACGATAGATACCCTTAGAGAAACTCTCAAAGCTGCATATAAAGGACAAGGATTGCCAGCAAAAGTGCCTAACGAAATCACGCCTATAGAGGTATTTCTTGAAAGCAGAAAAGAAAATCTAGAGAAAATGATTGAGAAATTTGCTCAGAGCGCAGCAATTCAGCCTTCAGAAGATTTGCAAAAGTCTGTCAGGCAGTTTGCAGACGTTCCAGTTTGGTTAGCATCATATGAAGGTAGATTTGTTGGAGCACAAAGAGACTTAAACCGCTATGAAAAGGCAATACAAGATGGCACCCTACCCGGAACCCGAAGACAAACTGAGTCAGCAGCAACAGATCTAAAAAAGGCACGTTTGGAATTAGATAAAGTCACTGATTACATAAAAAGCTTGGGGACGGCGTCTAAATTTTCTGCAAAAGATACACAATTGCCACAGTTGCTCGATATTTATAACAAAACTCAACCAGTTGTAAATTTGCGCAAGTTAGAAAGTTCTAAAGAAGAAGCAGAAAGGGTATCTAAAAAAGCAGAAAGACTTGCTCAAGAGAGGGCAACAGAGGAAGCCGAAACACAGACTCAACCACAAGTAAAAGTGGTTCATGAACCTGAACCAACAGGCACTGTTGCACAATCTGAAGCAGATAGACTTGCTCAAGAACAGGCAAAAGTAGAAGCCGAAAGAGAGGCTCAGCTGAAAGCAGAAGAGGCTCAAAGGCAAGCTGAAGTTGCAAAAATGAGTGATGCTGAAGCTGCCGATAGAAAAGCTTTAGAAGAACAAGCAAAAGCTCAAGCATCTCAAACATCAGCACAGACAGTAACGACGCCTCAAGTAGAAACAGAGTCTGCCACAGTACAATCAAAGCTTGCCGAGCAACTAGAGGTTCAAACAGAGGCATCTAAACAGGTTCCTCAGTCTGAAAAAGTAGTAGAAGTAGTAACTGAACAACAGCAAGTTGAAGTTGAAAAAAGTGATGCAGAAAAACTTGCAGAAGCACAAGCACAAGCGCTAAAAGAAAAAGAGGTTCAACAACAAGCTCAAGCTTCTGCTCTAGGTGGAGACCAAGTTGAAGTTCTACCGCAAGTTGGCGATGAAACAGGAAAACCTGCTCCTGTCGTAAGTGAAGAGCCAAAACCAATTCCTGAAGGGGCTCCTTCAGTACAAACAGAGGTTATTGATGCTGGACAAGAACAAACAGCAACTCTCTCTCCTGTTTCGGTTGAAACCCAACAAGCAGAGCAAGTTCAAAAAAAACCTGAAGAAAGATTAGAAGATGCTGGCTCAGTTGAAGTCACAGCAAAGAAAGAAGCAGCCAAACCTGAAGCACCAGTATCTGCAGCAAAAGCAGAGCCTAAGGAATTCGATGAAGCACTAATAGCGTTAAATGATGAATTTACAAAACTTGAAAATGCACTTAAAGAAACCAGAACTCCTGGCGAAGAAGGCGAGAAAGAAGTCATGTTGGAAAAAATAAAAGCGATTTTGTTAGGGGGAAGTTCACCAAAGACGAAATGGAAAGGTAACGATGTGTTAGAGGCAGCATGGAAGAAGCAAAGCTTCAATCTTCTTAAAGGCCAAGGAGAAGATAAGTGGAAACATCAGTATAAAAGGATTCAAACTTTTATAAAAGGGCTTCTAGCTACAGGCGAGCCAAAGATGAAAAAATGGAAACAGTATATAGAAACGAGCAGTTTCGGTGCGGACTTGAAATCAACCATTCCAGCTCCTAATCCGTTAAAGAAGATATTCAAACCACAAAAAAAAGCGTAATTGAGAAAAGTTTACCTTTAGTTCACATGAAGCTTCTTTGGTAGGCGTTTGAGCTCAGGCTAAAATTCCCTAAGCTAAAGAAAGCCAATGAGTTAAGTTATTGTAAGTTTACGATATATCTTCAATTACTCTTTTCTTTGAGTTTTAAATATTCATATAAAGAAATATCTAAAAAACTATTGTAACTATAAACAAAAAATTATAATATATAATTAAATAGGGTTATGGGGGAGGGGAAAACATGGCTAGCCCAGTAGGATTGGATGCAACGCAGTTAATGGCTCTTTATGATAATTTAACTGCAGCCGCCGCTAAAGACAAAGACGTTAAAAAACTACTAGACAAATTTGAAAAAGCTAATCCTACAGACAAAAAAACATTAGCACAACAACTTGCAAAGAAAGTGCTTCTTGAAGAAGTGCCTGTACCTAAACAGGCAGCAAGCATAGAGAAAGATTATAAATTTACAAAATCCTCATCCTCACGTGTTCTTAAATTTTTCCGCTGGGTTTTTAGAAGTAGCATTAAAAAAAATACAAATATTGAAGCTAGCCTTAAAAAGCTTGCAACATCACTGAATAACATAGATATTGCAAAAGAGAAGGTCTCAAGAGAAAGAACATTTACGCAAGACAGTACAAAACTTTCTAATCTTACACTTATTCTTAAAGCCATTAACGACCGTGCACACTTAAGTGTAGACATCAACCTGCCGGATGGATTAGCAGAAAAACAAGCTGAGACATCCTCTCCGACTGCGCAGCCTGTTGCGCAAAGCCGCAAAGCTGAACCCCTTGTTCCATCGCATGTTGAAGCACAACCAGAACCACAACATAAAGTTGACGATACTGAAACGGCAGAACAAGCTGCTCAGCGTGCTCAAGAGCAAGCAAAAAAGGCTTCTGAGGTTAGGGTACTTTCTGGCGCTTCTACTACAGTGAAAGGAACAGTTGCAAGTATAACAGAGAAGCTGAGTGGATCAAGACGAGAAGGCACGGAACAATCTGCTGAAGAGGCTGCAAAGGCGAAAGATAAGGAATTAGCTGCAAAAGCAGAGGCTGAACGACAAGCAAAAAAAAGAGCAGAAGAAGAAAGAGAAGCAGCTGAAAGGGCTGCAAAAGAAGAAGCTCAACGAAAGGCTCAAGAGCAGGCGACAGCACAGACAGAACCACACGCAGAACAACAAGCAGAACAACAAGCAGAAGCGATCCCGGAGCCGCCAGGAGGCGATGTGCCGCCGCCGCCGACTTTTCCACCGCCAAATCTTTCGAAACCGCCACCGTCGTTTAGAAAACAGCCCACTGCTGGACCAGGAAAACTCGCTCAGGGTCCTACCTCGATGCAAGATGAACTGAAAAAACGGCTGCAGGGGAGAGCAATTCAGGAAAAGGCTCATGAACCAGAATTGAAACCACGACAAAAATCTCCTGAAGTTGGCCAAGTAAAGGCAGCGCCAGAGCCGCAGCGAGACGTCGAAAAAATCAAAGGAGAAGCATCGCAAATTTTTACGAAAGCAGAGGAGCTTTTAAAAGGAAAATTGGCTCAAGTAACCGAAGCATCCTTAAAAGCTAGGTTAGAAAAATTCTATAGCGGCGATATTTCGTATTTGAAGGAGCGATCGTCAGGGCTGACTAAAGTGGCAAAACCTGAAGATTTTTTAGAAAGAGCGAAGAAGTTCCAAGAAAAAGTAGGGAAATTTGCACAGCACAGAGAAGAGCAAGCTCAACTCCTTGCACGTGCTGCAGTTGGTTCCGAAAAAAAACCAGGACCAAGTAGAGAGGGTTTTGCCGCACTGCGTTCTCAAATGGGCTCTAAATTAAAACTTGGGGTCGAGTCAGATAAGGCAACAGAAAAGGAGAAAGAGCAAGCTAAAGCAGCCAAACCTCAGGTCAGAAGATTAAAAATGCCTGTATTTGAAACACAAAAACAAACCTCAGAAAAAACAGGAGAGCCATCTGCAGATCAAGAAGCACAATCTGCTACATTTGATGGTGCGCCTGAAGCTCCACCTATGGGTGGTGAACAAGGTTCTTCTGATGTGCCAGAGGCTCCACCTTTTGACGCACCATCTAGGTAAAGTCGCGAAAGTGGTTTAAAGTTTTGGTAAGGACAGAAAATTAAACAAAAATTAAATAAAAAAAAATATGTTGCAAATGTAAATTAAAAATTTTAATATAAGTATTGAGTTGGGTAAGTAATGCGGAGGATGAAAGTATGGCAGTGCAAGTACCAAGTGATTATGAAGCTGCAGCAATGAGTTGGGCTTCGCTGAATGCTACAGGGATAAAAAATGATGCTGCTCTAAAGAAAAATCAAAAATATGTCCCAAAACTGGAGATTAATAAAAAGACCGGTGAAGTAACTTGTGAGAAAATACCGATAAGCACAAAAACGATTTTCGGGCATGTTCCAAAAGACAAGCAAATTTGCTTGGACAACTTAAACGCGGTCATTAAGATGTATGTCAAAGACAAGAAGCCTGTTCCTGAATTTCTCTTAAGTCAAATAAAAAATTACAATAAAGGTAGAATCTTCAATAGAATTGATGAAAGCAAGGTAAATAAGGCTCAAGCTGAACGTGTTCTTGAAAATGCTGAAACTACCGCCAGCGATTTGGAGAAGTTTGTTTGGTCCACAAAATTAAAAGGGATTTCTAAACAATTAGGTCACGATTTGCTAGAAAAGGCTAAAGCGTTATCTGCTGACACTAACATAATGAGACTTATAGCAAGCAAATGTTCAAAAGCTGATCAGAGAGATTTTAAAAATGAATATTTAACTACCCGAAAAGTTACAGAATATCAGGAAGAACATGGTGTGGTAAAACTTAAAGAAAGAGCCTTACAAGAGGGTGAAGAGTTGCTCAAATCCTATGCATCTAAGCATAAAATTGATGCTGTCATGGCGAAAGCGATGCAACAACCATCTCCACAACCACCTCCTGAAAGTGCGAAAAAAACGAAAGAAGTTGTACAAGAGGAAGCAGTGGAGGTGCAAGCGGAAGCTACAGAAGTATCTGAAAAAGCACCTGCTTTATCAGAGACACAACCATCACCATTGCCAAAACAACGTGAGCCTTTCAAGCGCGAGGATGTCCCCGAAGAAATCCGCATTGCAACTGGAGAAATTCGCAAGAAAGGAGATGAGGCTGTTCACGACGCCAGAGTTAGGGCTCAAAAAGGAAGGAAGGAAGCTGTTGAGAAGGAGAAAAGCTTGTCCGATGAGGAGAGAAGAATAAGAGCCGCAAAGCCATCGCAAGAACAAATTGCAGCAGACCTAAAAGGAAGAGACACTACTAGTGCCAGAGGCGGTGGTGGGGCAATAAGAGAGCGTGCACAGGCTCTCTTTGGTCAAGCCGGAGCTGTTCCCACACAAACAAAGGCTTTGTCTCCCGCGGACGAAGCAGCCCGTATTGTGCAAAGTAGTGATGTAAAGGGTTTAGCCACATTTATAAAGACGCCTTCAAATCTGGATAAGCTTACAGAAGAAGTCAAAGGAAATTTGCTTCTATTAGCTTGCGCGCAAAGTGATCAACAAGCATTATCCTTGGAAATAATAAAGCATTGCAAAAGTAAGGAAGCATTGATGCAACAAGATCATGACTATTCTTGCTCGCCACTTCATTGGGCTGCTTCTTATGGTCATGAGAAAGTGGTTAAAGCACTACTTGCAAAAAAAGAACTTCCAGCAGAGGCATTTAAACTAGTAGGAAGAGACGATTGGGCATTAACACCTGAGGACGTTGCTAGGAAAAAATGTGTAGATACAAATGCAGGGGCAAGAATTGCAGCCGCGATACATGCCGCTCAAGCTGCAAAATCAAAACGTTGATTTTGCTTAAGGCAAAGCGTGCACACCACACATCTTTGCTTCTAGGGATTGTAACGATACATTGTAGCTTAGACTTTAGTCTGAGCTTGTTTGCGTAGACTTCAGTCTGCGCCTTATACGAGGTCTCAATCCTCGAATTCTCCCTCTGCCAGTGCTTCTTGGACAATTTCAATATCTCTTTTATCTTCGATTGACATGAGAAATTTGGTTAATTAGCAGGTTATTTTGTGGCGATGGCGCTTTACGCGAAGAAGGGAACGAATTTTTGGTTTTTGTGATCGTAATTGCCAGAGGTTCAGAGCGATTTGTGCATTTAGCCAAAAGTCCGGTGTGGTATCGAATGCTTGTGCAAGTTTAATAGCCATTTCAGGAGAGACACTTGCTCTTTCGTTAACAATGCGGTTAATGACTTTGTAATCGCAGTCAAGATGTTCAGCCAGTTCTCGCTGAGAAATGCCTAAGGGCTTTAAAAATTCCTCGCTTAGTATCTCGCCTGGAGAGGTTGGTTTTCTTTTCATAAAATTATTCCTGCTTTTCATGTTACAAAAGCACACAAAAAAAACAAACGGGTAATTTTATTGCATAGATTGTGAGTGAACTCCGGCACTCTCGTTCGAGAGTGCATCTGGGTGTGTGTTATTTAATCCCAGAACACCTCCGGAGGAGGTGGTCTGGGCTACATTCCATCTTTCCCTTCGGGAAAGAGGAAATGATGGGGGTAAACCATGGGATAAAATCCGTGCGTTTTCAGGTGGTTCAAATGAAAACGTCATGAATTTGAGTCGCCCTACGGGCTCTAAATTGTTGTTTAATACGCTCCCACAGTTCCCTGCGGTCACTGTGGGCTAGAATCAGGCGCCCTAAAGGGCTTAGGAAAAATTCAGACCACGGACTAGAGGCCGTTGAACAGGCGCGGAAAAAAAAGCGTAACGTATAATCCCGGTTAGGGATTTTGGTGCCCAGCCCCGGGTAGCTTTGCTGCCCGGGGTAATGAATGCGTCTTGCAATTTCTGCTGCGGGAGCAGCAGAGCTCTGCCCCTGCCGGGGCAGCAAATTCGGTTGCACATGGTTCCCAGGGCTAGAAGCCCTGGGCTGGACACCTTAATCCCTGCCGGGATTACTATACTAATACCTGTTTTTGGAAAAAGATCGTGTAGGGCGTACGTAGGCCGAAGTCTACGCTACAATCGTTAGCAAAATTGTGTTTGTTTCTTTTTCCGCCAACTTGTTGGCGGTGCATGAGTCTTCACAATATCTCCTTGCGCGTTAGCGCGAGGAGATATTGTGAAGGCGGCGAGCAAGGATCAGCCCAAAGCAGCTATTGTCCACAGAAAAACATAAACGGGATTCCAAAGGGGCTAGCTCCTTTGGCAGGGGTGTGGGGACAGGGTCCCCACATACACCACACGAACTTCTACTGGCAAGACTCGCAGTTGGGGTCGGCGAGTGAGCAGGCTTTGATTGAGAGTTTTTCTTTGCCGTGGATATCTGAGAGTTCTTGTGTTTTGCGTTTGATATCGAGGCTTGCGTCTTCGATATCGGAGGCGGACTTGTTTTTGAGGTAGTAGGTTGTTTTGAGACCCATTTTCCAGCAGGTGAGGTATATTTTTGAGAGCACTTTTTCGTCGGGTTTATCGAGGAAGAGGTTGAACGATTGTGCTTGGTCGATCCATTTCTGTCTTACGGCTGTTGCTTTGATAAGCCAGATTGGGTCGATTTTGAACGCTGTCTTGAACTCATGTTTGAGATCGTGCGGGATGGCTGCGATCTCGTCGATTTCCCCTTTGTGGTATTTGAGATCTTCGAGCATCTCTTTATTCCAGAGGTTTCGCTTTTTGAGGGCGATGGTAAGGAGGGGAGTGATGCTTGTGAACTCTCCTGACAGGTTTGATTTGGCGTAGATATGGCGGTAGTCTGGCTCGATACATGCTGAGCAGCCGATGATGTTGGAGATTGTTGCTGTTGGGGCGATGGCGATGCAGTTTGAGTTTCTCATGCCGTGCTGTTTGATCTTCTTTCTAAGATCATTCCATGGCATGCGCTGGGTTCTATTTACGTCTATGGCAACTTCCCGCTCTTTTTCTAGGAGCTCGAGGGTATCGAGCGGCATAAGGCCGCGATCCCATTTTGATCCTTTAAATGTTGAGTAGGCTCCGCGCTCTTTTGCAAGCATGCAGGAGGCTTGGTAGGCGTGGAAGCAGATGAATTCCATGATTTCGTCAGCAAAGTCCACCATCTTGTCTGACTCGAACGGTATGCCGAGAAGGTGGAGGGCATCTTGCCAGCCCATAAGGCCGAGGCCGATTGGTCTGTGGCGCAGGTTGGCGTTCTCTGCAGGGATTGTGGGGTAGAAGTTGATGTCGATGACGTTGTCGAGCATGCGTATGGCGGTCTGAACTGTCTTGGCAAGGTCATCTTTATCGATGGTGCCGTCTTGACGCACGAATGCACTTAGGTTGATTGAGCCGAGGTTGCAGACGAAGTGTTCATCGTCTGAGTTATTCAGGATAATCTCTGTGCAGAGGTTTGAGTTATGGACGATGCCTACGTGATCTTGCGGCGAGCGGACGTTTGATGGGTCTTTGAATGTGATCCAAGGGTGTCCTGTCTCGTAGAGTGCTGAGAGCATCTTTTTCCAGAGTGTTGATGCTCGTATTTTTTTGGACCAGATTTTACCCTCTTCGGCAAGCTTTTCGTAGAATTCGTAGCGCTCTTTAAATTTCAGCCCGAAGGTTTCGTGGAGGTCTGGCACTTCACTTGAACGGAAGAGTGTCCAGTCTTGGCCACGGATGGCCCTTAGGATGAAGAGGTCTGGTATCCAGTTAGCAGTGTGCATGTCATGTGTACGGCGGCGATCGTCACCTACGTTTTTACGAAGTTCTAAGAACTCTTCGATGTCGTTATGCCAGCTTTCGAGATAGGTGCAGATACTTCCTCGACGTTTTCCACCTTGGTTTACAGCAACGGCGGTGTCGTTCATGATTTTAAGGAAAGGAACGATACCAAGACTTTCGCCATTTGTGCCTTTGATATGCGAGCCCATACCACGAACGGATGTGAAATCGACACCAAGGCCTCCGGCATATTTGGAAAGCTGGGCGCAGTTCATGAAGGTGCCGAAGATGCCGACAGGGAAGTCACGGCCTTTTTCATCAATTTTTATGGAGCCGATGTCGTCGCCTGTTGTAAGTCCGAAGCATGAGGAGAGCTGTGGGCGCAGTGTTCCTGAGTTAAAGAGCGTTGGCGTTGCTGAGCAGAACTTTTTACTGGTGTAGATGTTGTAGAAGGTGAGTGCTGCATCATCTTTTTCTTTTTCTAAGAGAGAGAGGCCCATGGCAACGCGCATCCACATGAATTGCGGCACTTCGATGCGGCGTTTATTCTTCTTGTCTACGACTAAAATTTTTGAGTCGTGGCAATCTTCTCTTTCGTGGAGCAGGTAGCGATCATAGAGGGTCATGATACCGAGGAAATCGAATTTAAGATCGGCCATGGGGTTGATTTTTTGGGAGATCGTCTTAATGTCGAACTTTTTGATTTCTGGACTTAAGAGGCCGATTTCGATACCGCGGTTTACATATTTTAAAAAGCCCTCTTCGTGTGCTTTTTTCAGTTTGCCGATGCCATCTTCTACTTTCCAGGGGAGGATCTCTTCGTAGATGTAGGTGAGAAGGATTCTGCCTGCAAAGAGACGAAAGTCGGGGTCGAGTTCGATGAGCGAGCGGGCGTTCATTAAGATGGTGTTCATCTTCTCTTTTTCTGTAAGGCCGATGCCCATGGAGGTGATGAGTTTGTGAGCGAGATCTCTCTTCGTCATGGTAAGCTCTAAGTCCATCGAGGCAAAATCGATTCTGGCAAGAAGCTCTGGTGTTACGAGCTCTGGCAGGATCATCGCCATGCGCTCTTCACTCTCTTTTATTTCACGAAGCTTGGCGCGATCTTGTCGGTAGTTCTGATAGCGCCTTGCTGTCTGTTCGTAGCCGAGCTCTAGAAGGCTGTCTTGGATAATATCTTGGATCTCTTCGATGTGGATGACATCCTGTCCTGAGCCTGTAATTTCGTGGATGACCTTTTGGCATACACGTTGAGCCTCTTCCAAAGCTATTTTTTGCTCAGATTCTGCTGGCTCTTGATTTGCTTCTAAGAATTCTGAAAGAAAAGCCTTGTAGATGGCATTTGAGATTTTGTCAGAGTTCCAAGAAACTCTCTGGCCGTTTCTGCGGATGACATCTAATTTTTTTGCAGTCTCTGAGCGTCTCTGTTTCTGTGTGCGGAAAAGTAGGTAGCCTTTAGCAGCAAGCGTTTCACCTTCTTCTAGGAGGCAGTTTTCCACAATTTCATGGACCTCTTCGGAGTCGACTATATCTTGTTGGAGAGAGCTTAGTTTGATGAGCGCGCGGTTAACGGTTGAGACTACTTTGAATTTGTTTTCAGGAGCAAAAATCTCTTCGTGCGACGATGCGCCTCTTGCTAGGCGGTCGTCGGTAACAGCAGCACCAACTGCTTTTAAAAGCTTTTCAGGCATACATTCAGTTATGCCTTTTGAGCTCTGAATATGCGGCAGAGGCCGTGGGATGATGAGGTTGTTGATCAGCTCATCCCATGGAAGGACTGGTTTCATCGATTTTGGTGTCTCTACGAAGACACGAATATCTTGAACTGTAACTGTATGATGCGTTGTTGTCATTTTTTTTCCCTACCGACTAACTTGTTTGCAACTGTTTCTTAAACGTGGATACCTTCAAAAAGTTCTTCTTCACTTCCTGCTTCTTGCAGATTGGACAGCTTTCCATATTCTGTAACGGTTGTTTCGAAGAAGTTTTCATTTTTCTTTAAGTAGATAATTTCTGCAGACCATGGGAATGGGTTTTCTAAAATAACCTGACCTTTGCCATCATCAATTGGCTCCCAGCCGAGTGCCATCAGCCTGCGGTTGGCATTGTAGCGGACAAAGCGTTTAATTTCATCGGGAGAAAGTCCTGCAATTGCTTGCGGCAGAAGATCGTCGACGAAAGCAACTTCTGATTCAATACCTGAACGCATAAAGTCAACGAGCTCTTTTTTGAAGCTGTCGGTCAAGATGTCGGGGTTTTCTTCGATAAGTGCTAAGAAAAGTCTACGTCCGAGTTCGATGTGGTTGGACTCATCGCGAAGTGTGTAGCGGAACATCTGTCCGATGCCTGGCATTTTACCATTTCGCATTAGGTGCAAGATGGGCAAGAAGAGGCCGAAGAACTGGGTTCCTTCCATGATCTGTGTGATACCAAAAATTGTTTTAGCAAAGAGCTGTTTGTTTTTGGTGTCTGTTAAGTCTAAATCACGTCTTAGATGCGGTAGGTGTTTGGTTACAACTTCGTTTTTCTTGATGACAGAGGGCAGAGATAAGAAGAGTGCTGACACTTCATGCGGGTTGATGCGCAGCGATGAGATCATGTAGAGGAGCGATTCGGTATGGATATTCTCTTCTTGCACGTGGCGGCCGACTGCCATTTTAAGCTCTGGTGCGGAGAGGTTTTCGCGGATGAGTGTCTGTGCGCAGTCGCCAACGATGCCTTCTGCTGAGCAGAAGTAGCCGATGCCGACGCGAATGATATTGCGCTCGCGCTCGTTTAATACTTTGTCATCATTCCACTGCTGGATGTCGTCGTACATAGGAACTTCTTGCGGAAGCCAGTGGTTTGCTTCCATATCGCGATAAAGGTCATAAGCCCATTTGTATTTAAGCGGCATGACGTTAAATTCAGGACTATTGCGCCCATTGATGACTCGTTTTGCTTCAAATGCGGCTTTTGCTTTTTTTGGGTCTAAAATAAACCTTCTGCCACCAACTTCATAATCATAATTTTCACTCATGGCGCCTATCCTTCGCTTTTGTAATTTTTGTCAGATCCTAGCACAGCATTTCGTTTTTTTGCGAAATGATAAAATAAAAAGCTCAAGTTACTTATTTTTAGTGGTTTAGCAAACATGTGCGGTTTGAAATGTAACCTGCTTAGCATCATGCAATTGCAAGAGGGCTTAAGCGATGAGAAAAAGCAGGTTACAGCATGGTGTAAAGTATTTTTTTAACAATCTATACAGCACGAATTTCTGCGGTTTCAACCTTTTCTCTTGTAAGGTAGGAAACTGCATAAATTGAAAGCATACTCAAAGTAAATCCTGGGATCATGGAGGGCAGCTCGCCCATTATACCGTTATGAATGAGCCAGCTATTTACAGTTGGCCATAAGGCGGCAACCGAGCCACCCGTCAAGATGCCGGCAATTGCTCCTTGAAGATTTACTCTCTTTGAATAGAGAATCATCAAAACAAGGGGCGAAAAGGAGGAGCCAAGTCCTGCCCAAGCATAATAGACTGTGTCCATAATGGTTGTGCTTCTAGAAAGCGAGATCCAGAATGCAACCAGGGCAACTGCCAAAACGCCTAAGCGAAAGGCCCTTACCTCTTTCTTTGAGTCTGAATTTTTACTAAAGAATTTGTAGAGATCTTCAGCAATGACTGATGCGCAGACAAGAATTTGCGAGTCCATCGTTGAGATGGTCGCTGCCATGACACCGCAAAGAAGAAGGCCTGCTGTAAATGGATGGAAGAGCTCTTTTACCATCTGGATAAAGACAAGCTCAGGATTAGCAAGGCCATTTTTGAAATAGGCAATGCCGACAATGCCGACAGATGCGGCAGCTAAAATGGCTAAAAATTCCCAACCAATGCCCAAATATTTGGACTTAGTAAGCTCTTTTGGATCTTTGATGCCCATAAATTTTGTGATGATATGCGGCATGCCGAAATAGCCCAAGCCCCATCCTAAAAGGGGATAAAGGATTGAGAGCGCATTTTCTGGAAGCAAAGACATGGGAATATTGGCAGCATGAGCTGTTTCGAGGATATCGTGAATGCCATCGATCTTCATAAAGGCAATTATGGGCACAATGATGATGGCACAAAGTAAGAAAAGCGCTTGGAAAAGGTCCACCCAGGCAACGCTTACAAAGCCTCCAATAAAGGTGTAGGCAATCATGACAATCATGGCAGCAACAACGCCTATGAGATAGTCAAGTTTAAAAAAGGACTCAAAGAGAAGCCCAAACGAGATTAGCCCTGCTGCCACATAGTAGGTTAAAAAGAAAATGGTCATCATAGCAGAAAGGAGCCTGATTGTGCCCCTTACATCATTGAGCCTTTTGGCAAAGAAGGATGAAATTGTGAAGGCGCCATATTTTTCTGTTTCGACACGAAGGCGTGGGGCAACAAAATGCCAGCTTGCGTACATACCGAAAATTACAGCGATTCCAATCCAGATTGCAGGCAAGCCCTTTACAAGAAGGCTCATCGGAAAGGCCATGAACATCCAGCTGCTCATATCGCTTGCTTGGGCAGAAAGAGCGGTAACCCAGAAATTAAGGGAACGGCCTCCCATTAATAGATCTTTCGATGTGGCATTTTTTTTGCGCACTTTACAGCCGATTGCAAAAACCACCGAGAAGTACAAAACAATGGCTGCTATAAATCCTATACTCATAATAATCCTTTTAAAAAAAATAAATTGCTAAAGGGGGAACGGAGAGATCAGATTGATTCCCCTAGCGGGGTGGTTGCGGGCGAGAAAGGATTGTGACGTATGAGATTAGACCCATAAATTTTTCCTAAAGATTTTTCACAAAAAAAGAATAGCAGGCCCAGAAGATTTTTGCAATACATTATAACAAAATTCGGGCACGGGCACGGGCACGCACACGAGCACGAAGGCAATTTGTTGAGAACCGTGGGAGTAAAAATATTAATTTTGTATAAATTTTGTGTAAAAATTGCGTAATAATGTTTGTGTCTATATAATGTATTTGTTTATATGTGGCCTGTTTTGAATAACTTAAAAGCTGATTAGCCTATGATTCCGAAAGTATGTTGTTCTGGTAAAGTAGTTGATCCAATTACAGAACTTTCATCACTTCTTTCAAAAGTAAGTCTCACAGCCAGCCAAAAGGCTCAAAAAGCTGCTGTCACAGTACTGGATGAAATCCATGGGCAAATTGTAAGGCAATTTGAAGAAAGAGTCTTTTTGCAAACTCATCCTGCTCCCGATTTAATAGGTTTCAATTTTACAGTTCATCCGAAATTCTTAAGCCAAAATATTAGTGAAGTGCTTGCCTACAATCGCCTTCCACAGTTTTTGCATGTGATGAGAAAAGAAATAGCGAGCGCAAAAGGAGTTCAAACTTTAGAGCTCATTAATTCAGTAGATGTAAAAGCTGTAATTACTAAAGAGCAAATTGCCCTTTTGGCAAAAGCCTTTCCGCATGTAAGATGCATCTCATTTAAAAGACATGAACGTGGGGAAGTAGAGTCTCCCATTTTCCCGCCTTTTCGCCTAGATTTTGAGGCGCTCGAAGCTTTAAAACTTTTTCCCAATTTAGACGAGCTCAGCTTTTCGGGCTATTTTTATGAAGACGATCTGTTAGATCCTCGATTTGTTCAAGCAATAGCTCAACTTCCCCATCTTCAAAGCCTCGGTATGAGCAGGACGATAATTCATGATCTATTTTTAAAGGGTCTACTCTTTGCACCACATTTGCGCTGCTTAAATATTTCCAATTGTCAGAATATCTCAGAAAAAGGGTTAAAAGCATTTGCCGCCAATTGCAGAATGAAAGCCATAGTCTGTAAAGGATGTGTCTTAAGTTCGGATCTCTTTAATGCAGTTAATCGAGTAAAGCAGGGAGTTAAACTTTTTGGCGACTCTCTGGAGGGAGACTCAGTTGAGGTAAGTAAAATACTCTTAGCGTGTGATTTTGACTTCACACATCCTGGTCATAAGATGCTCGTAAAGCACTTAAGAGATATACGCGAAACAATTCGTACGCTTGATTTTAAGGCATCAGATATAGGGTGTAAGTCTCTTAAAATTGATAGTAAAAAACTTTTGACTGCAGCAGAGCTTTTCCCTTACGCAGAGACGATCTTTTTTTCTGATGCTCACTTTGAGCGGCATGCTTTTCCTGCTTTTGCCTCTTTTAAAAGATTGAGAAGCCTCACCTTTGAACGTCCAAAAGGTTTTACAGATCATTCTACAAGGCAACTTGCGCACTGTAAGGGATTACGCTCCTTAAGAATTTTTGAAAGCTCTGAAATGACAAGTGCAGGTTATGCAGATCTCTTTGGAAAGTGTAGACACTTAAGACACTTTGAAGTTGCAGAATGCCCTCAGGTTAGTCAACAGATAGTTACTGCTCTTCGCGTTTTGGCCAAACAGCATAAACGTAATATTGTCCTCTTTGATGGAAATTTTCAGATTCAGATCACAGATCCCAAGAATGCTATCAAACAGCTTGTTATAAAAGACGAAGAAAAGAAACGTTAATAATATAATAATCGCAATATAATAATCTCATGTTCACAAAAATAAATTTAACCCAAAGAAATCACGATGTTGACGCGCTTTCCGACGGGCTGAGTAAGCTTACTCTGATTACAAAAGACGAAAAGCTCCATCTTTGGCATCAAGACTCTACAGTAAGTAAAATTCTCAGCTGCATGGCAGCAACTTACTGGGACAAAAATGTGCTTATGCGCCTGCATACGTCTGGCACCTGTAGAACAATTGAACGCTTAAGCCTGTGCGGTGCAGATTTTAGCGCCAAACAGATAGATGATCTTACCTTCTATTTTCCAAAAATAGCAGAGCTGAGAGTAAAAGCTTCTCTTTTAGGAGCAGATTGGTCAACGAAGGTGCGAAAATTTAAGAATCTCAAAGTTCTTAATTTGACTGATTGCAGAGGAGTCGATGACCGATCTATTGCAGATATCGGTGAGCTTCGAGGTGTTCATACTGTTATTTTAAAGTCTACCCAGATTTCTGATAAAGCACTTGAGGTCGTTGCAACATGGACAAATGTTACCTCGCTAGACGTTAGGAATACGTACACAACAGATAGGGGACTTGCCCTTGTATGCGATATGCCAAAATTAAAAAACTTAAGGCTTGCAAGGCTCTCTACAAGAAGCCCGTGCCAGCTTGGCGGAGAGGCAATTGCAGGCATTACAGCTAGCGGATTTGAAAATCTCGTTCAGAAAGCCAAGAAACTTAAATACATTGATATTTTTGGATGTGTCGGGATTCCTCAAGAGAGTATTCAAGGAGCTTTAAGTAAAGGCATACAAATTGTAACCCAGCGTTGTGGTATGGAAATTGCTCATTATCACTTTGGAGAGCCTATAGGCAAGCCCGCACCTTCAGGCTATTTCGCGTGCTATAAAGGATTTGATTTTGCAAAAGAGCAAGTTCTTCTTAGCCAAATTATAAGTGAGCGAATTGCCTACAAAAATTTGCCTCTCTTTTGCGAAGAATTTCAAGAGGAGTTACAAGTTTCTGGGCCTTTTATAAGATTTTTGGATTTAACAAATGCGCGCTACCATTCAAACTCTGTAATTGAACAGGCAGAACTTACGCTCTTAGCACAGTTTTTTCCAAATGTGCAAAAAATTACAATCGCTCAAAAAGGCCAAAATCCCGACGCGTTTTGTAAGCCTATCCGTATAACTATTGATGCTGTTTGTGCCATTCCACTTTTTGAAAAGCTAACAGTGCTTGATTTTGCAGGCTATTTCCATCATGAAGAGGTTGAAGATGCGCGTTTTGCCAAAGCGCTCAAAAATTGTGAAAAACTTCAGTACTTAAACATGAGCCTAACAGAGATTTCGAGTGACGTTTTTAAGGAGCTTTGCGATTTAAAAAACTTAAAATATCTCGATATTTCCCGCTGTGATGGTATTGATACGGATAGCTTTTTAAGCTTTATAGCCGCTTCCGCTTGTTCTCAACTTGAATGGATCAATATTACAAGCTGCTCTCAAATTCAATGGGATGAGGGGATGAGATTACTTGCACAAAATACCTTCATACAAACAGTGGAATCGCTTTTGCACAAGTCGGATCGAATAGCGGCCATTTTACAAGAGGCGCATTTTAAATTAGAGAGCCTTTCATATGCACTTTTAGTTCGTCTAAAAGAGGCTGCGCCAACCATTAGACGGCTCGATTTTTCAGAGTGTGTAGTGGGCAGGCAAGATCTTGAAATGCTTGCCAAACGCTTTATAAACCTTGAATGTTTATGCTTTGAAAATGCGCAATTTCTACCAACAAGTTTTCGGGCATTAAGGCATTTTGCCAAATTAGAAGACCTTGATTTAAGAGGCTCAACGGGGATTGATGGCGAGGCGGGAGAGCTCATTTCAGCGTGTGAATCCATCGAACGATTAGGCCTTGAAGGCACAGACATTGACGATACAGGACTTCATCAGGCACTGGAATGCCCAAAGCTACGCATTATCGATATCTCCTCTTGTCAGAACATCAAGAACAAGAGTGTGGCAAGAGAATCCCTCCAAGTTATGCGCCTCGATTCATAACTCATTGATAAATAGCCACTTACGTCGTCAACTTTTTCCAGCACTCTCTTCGAGAGTGCAAATTTTTTGTTGATTTTGTTCCCAGCACGATGCTTTCAGCATCGGGCTGGGCTAAGTTCCAATGTCATCAAAATAAAAAAACTTATACTATAATCCCGGCAGGGATTTTGGTGTCCAGCC
>Ga0207055_1007_pt1 | contig 86988 bp, 72 predicted proteins | sample Alteio_BWMinCont_57_FD_153293 | JGI IMG/M metagenome (GOLD analysis project Ga0207055, IMG submission 153293) | Enriched cells from forest soil in Barre Woods Harvard Forest LTER site, Petersham, Massachusetts, United States -... | ecosystem: Environmental > Terrestrial > Soil > Temperate forest >...
GCGTTACCCAATTTTCGTACTGCCCTGCCAATATCATGTAAACCAAAATTAACGATAAAGCAAAAATAAGATAACTCAAATTTCCCGCCAGTTTTTCTTGATAAGAAGTCCCTGTCCATTCATAAGAGAGACCTGCTGGCAGTGCTTTTGCAGCCAAATTTTCCAATGCTTGAATTGATTCGCCTGAGCTATATCCTGGCGAAGAAACACCATAAATATTGCTGGAAGGATATAAATTATAGAGGGAAATAATCGCAGGACCCACTGCAGGATTCATGTCTGTCAACGTACCAATCGGAACCATTTCACCAGATGAATTTTTCACGTATAAATGACGAACATCATCAATTGTCATTCGCGCATTCGGTTCACCTTGAACATAGACTTGAAACACTTGGCCATATTTCGTAAAAAGATTCACATACGATGAACCCAAATACGTTTGTAATGTATCCATCGCATCGCCCACGGTGACTCCCAACGATTCTGCTTTGACTCTATCAATCGGTGCAAATAATTGCGGAACAGAAGATCGAAATGAAGTCATCAAACGAGTCAATGCAGGATCTTCATTACCATATTGAATCATCAAATCCGTTGCTGCTTGTAATTTACGATAATCAAAAGAACCATCTTGCAATTCGACTTGCATTTGAAATCCACCTGCATTTCCCAGACCTTGAATCGGTGGCGGCACCATCACCAAAATTTTTGCATCCAATGTATTTTGTGCTATTTCATTTAATTGATTATACAGTGCAAGCAAACTTTCTTTTTTTCCTCGCACACTCCAATCTTTAAATATGACGTACAATACACCTGCATTCGCTAAATTCGCACTGTTATCCAATAATGAAATGCCATTGATCGTGATGACATCTTCAATCCCATCGATTTTTTGCACTTTTTGCGATAATTGATTGAGCAACCCCTCTGTGCGCTGCAACGAAGCGCCATCCGGCAATTGCACGTTCATCATGACATATCCCTGATCTTCTAGAGGAATAAAACCCGTTGGAATACGACTTAAACCGAGAATAGATAATCCGACCAAAAGAAATCCTATCAAGCTTACTGATTTACTGTGATGAACCAGTTTAGTGATTAAGCCTAAATAAGCGGATTCGGCTGAACCATAAACTTTATCGAATCCCTGATAAAATCGATTTTTTTCTTTATTTGCGTCAATCGGTTTTAACCATAATGCACATTGCGTGGGCTTTAATGTCATGGCATTGATCGCGCTAATAAATGCAGTTGCTGCTATCACTAACGCAAATTGCGCATACATCGCGCCGGTTAATCCTGGCATAAAGCCTGCGGGAATAAAAACAGCCATTAACACCAGCGTAATTCCAATAATCGGTCCCAGTAATTCTTTCATTGCAAGAATAGAAGCATTAACAGGCGTTTCTCCTTTTTCAATGTGCTGTGTTACGCCTTCTACAATGACAATCGCATCATCAACGACAATACCAATCGCTAAAACCAAAGCAAATAAGGTTAACAAATTAATGGAATAATTTAACAAGAGCATTGCAAAAAATGCGCCGATAATGGTGACAGGAACAGTCGTTGTTGGAACTAATGTCGCCCGAAAATTTTGTAAAAAAACCATGATGACAATGAGTACTAAAATCGTTGCTTCAAATAATGTTTTATACACTTCACTCACAGAAGCTTTTACGAATTTTGTCGTATCAAATGGAATGGAATATTTCATGCCCGGCGGAAATTGTTTCGCCATTTTTTCGACGGTTTGACGAACTTCTTTCGCAACATTGAGCGCATTGGCACCCGGTAATTGATAAATTCCTATTGCGGCAGTCGGTTTATTATTTAAATTCGCCGACATATTGTAATTAGATGAACCTAGCTCGACTCGCCCAACATCTCGAATACGAACCACGCGTGCAGTGATATTTTTCCCTGCGTTTTGTTTAGATGTTTGATTAGGCTGTGTGCTATCGGTCTTAATAATAATATCGGCAAATTGATCTGTATTCGTCAGCAATCCTGGGACGTTCACTGTAAATTGATAAGCTTGTTTTCCAGTGGTGGGTGGAGCTGAAACCTGCCCTGCAGAAATGGCTTTATTTTGTTGACTGATTGCATTGACGACATCAGAAGGATTTAACGAATAAGTCTGCATTTTTTGTGGATCGAGCCATATTCGCATCGCATAAGAGCCTGAACCAAAAATCAATACATTTCCCACGCCTGGCAGTCGAGCCAATTCATTTTGCATATTGATCGCTGCATAATTATTTAAAAATAAACCGTCATATTGATTATTATCAGACGTCAACGTAATGAATTGTAATATGGCTGTTGATTTTTGTTGTACGACCACACCTTGTTGTTGAACCGGTTTAGGTAATTGCGCCATCGCCGCTTGAACTCTGTTCTGCACCAACACTTGCGCAAAATTCAGATCTGTTCCAATCGCAAATGTGACAATCAATGTGTAACTACCGCTATTCGTACTGGTCGATTGCATGTAAAGCATATTCTCGACCCCATTGACTTGCTGTTCAATGGGAAGCGCAACGGTGTTAATCAATGTTTTTGCATCGGCACCCGGATAAGTTGTCGTGACTTGAATAGTGGGCGGCACAATCGCAGGATATTGTGTCACGGGCAATACAGCAATCGCGACGATCCCTACCAGCACAATAAATAAAGCTAACACATTCGCAAGAATAGGACGTTCAATAAAAAATTTAGATATCATATATCGCTCTTATTTCTGTCATGCCAGCATGCTTTTAGCTGGCATCCAGTGCCTTAAAGACGCTGGATGCCAGCTAAAAGCATGCTGGCATGACCGTGAAAAATTAATGTTACACTGTACTAGGTTAGCTCCACTTTATTATGTGGTGTTGCAAATTGTAATCCACTCACGATGACGCGATCTTTTTCATCTAACCCTTTGGTAATAGCACGGACTCCCACATCATCAACGCTACCTATTTCAATTCGTTTTAATTGCACAATATCATTTGCGTCCACGACTAATACATAAGCACCCACTTGATCATATAAAATCGCCGTATCAGGCAGCGTTAATTTTTTTTCGGGTTGCATCACTGGAATGCGCACTTGTACAAACAGACCAGGCAAGAGTGTAAAATCATCATTATTAAAAATCGCGCGAAATTCTAAAGTTCCTGTCGACGCATTCAATCCAGTATTCACAAAATCCATGCGTCCTGCATGTTTAAATGTCGTTTCGTTTTGTAATTTAAGATAGGCTGAAATGCGATTGAGATCGCTCGGTTTAAATCCACGTGCACTGGCTTGAATGCGCAATTTTATTAAATCCAGTTCATTCAAATTGAAATAGGCATAAATCGGATTGATTTGTTGAATCGTCGCTAAATCGGTTGCGACACCATTCCCTACCAAATTTCCTGGATCCACCAAATGTCGGCCAATGCGACCATCAAAAGGTGCTTGAATATGCGTATAACCGTAATTGATCGCAGCAACTTGTTCATTCGCAGTGGCTTTTGCAATTTCTGCGGATGTCTCTTGTGTTTTAGCCAACCATTTTTCAACATTGTCGAGAGAAGTCGCGTTTTGTTTATACATGCGTTGTTGGCGACCGTATTCAGATTTGGCATACGCATATAAGGCTTTTTGCACATCGACTTCGGCTTGTGCTGCTTTGAGTTGTTCCATGTAAGGTTCAGGTTGAATGACAAATAATTCTGTTCCTTTTTTCACAAAGGTTCCATCCACAAATTCAACTGAGTCGAGATACCCTTCGACGCGTGCGACTAAATCCACTGAATTGTATGCGACTAATGTGCCTGTCTGAATGACATATTCCGTCACCATTTTCCATTGCGGTTGTTGTACAACCACTTTAGGAAGCGGAAAAGCCGGACTTTTGGGTTTCATTATATGAATAACAAAATACAATACGATCAAAATAACAAGAATAATGATCCCGATTTTTTTATTCATGATGCGATTCATATTCATCACCATTTTGGTAAATATAATTGTTTGAACCATTGCTGCGAATTAGCAGGTATTTCATGTTCTTTTTGTTGTAACAAATCTCCCCAATTGGTTCTACTTGCCATTTCTCGTTTCATGCTTTGTGGAACGACATCGTTTCCACGTCGAATTTCCCAACCTCCGCCCAAGGCTCTGTACAGAGACACGAATGCCTGGGGAATATCGCCCTCTGCGTTAATTAAAGAAGATTGAACACGAAGTTGCTGCTGTTCTGCATTGAGTACAGGCGTAAAATCGGTTTCTCCTTCTTTGTAACGAATCAATGCGAGCTGCAGTGTTTTCGTCGCTGCACGATCGGCTTCTATCAAATAATTTTTTGCTAATTTTGCTTCGACAAATGTCGTGATACCGTCTTGAACTTCTTGTTGGGCTTGCAGCACAACATTGACGTAATTTAATAAAGCCTGTTGAAAAGCGGCGTCTTGTGTACGGACCGCATTGGTAATTTGACCATAATTGAGAAAAGGCCAGTTGACGCCAGGCCCAGCCGTGATTGTTCGATTCGACCAATGGGTAATATTGCTCACGGAAGATGAACCAATATTATTCGCTGCAAACGCAAAAGTTCCCGTTAATGAAAACGCTGGGAAAAGATTGGCTTTTTCTGCTCCAATCATTTCGGATTGTGAAATAGCTTCTAAACGAGCTTGATAAATATCGGGCCTTCTTTCCAGTGTTTCTTTTGGAATGCCGACGGCAACTGACAGAGGAACTTGTGGAATGCCACGATGTCCGTTGAGAATGGCATCGAGTTGATTGGGTTCTTCACTCAATAAAATACTTAAAGCATCTTTTTGGATTTGTAATTGAGCAACGAATGTGGGTAATTTCGACTGAGTTTCTGCGAGTTCTGTTTTGGCTTGTTCAACGTCGAGCAAACTGGTTTGTCCTGAATGGTAGCGAATTTCAGCTAAATTCACTCCTATTTTTTGGACTACGATATTTTCTTGAATCACTTTGATTTGCGCTTGAATCGTACGGATTTTAATGTACGCGTTGGCAATATCACTGGTTAATGTGATGAGTGCATTGTCGTAAGCGGCAATCGATGCGAGAAAAGTGGCATTATTGGCTAAGATAGCTCGCCTGTATTTTCCCCAAAAATCCATTTCCCAATTGAGGGTGAAACCTAACATGGCCGTATCAAAATTAGTCGGCAATATATTTTGCAGGGAGCTTCCGCCGATTCGGTTATACGTATAATTTCCGATAATGGCTTGTTGTTGCGGATAGAGTTCACCGACTGATTGTGCGAGTTGCGCCCTCGCCTGCAAGACTCTCACGCCGGTGCTTTGTAATGATACGTTCGAAGAATATCCTTTATAAATAAGCTCGGTGAGAATGGGATCGTGAAAAGAGGCCCACCATTCAGGGTTTCGGAAAGGTTTTTCAGTCACGGAAGAATTGTTTTTTTTCCAGTGCGATGCAGTAGGCTTGGGAGGTTCTTTATAATCAGGACCTACCATACAGGCGCCTAAAAACAAGCACGTGACAAAAACAGCATATTTCAATATGTGCAAGATACGTCCCTATATTGAATGACACTTCCTTCTTTTGGCGTTTATCATATCATTCATTGAATACCGAACAAAAGCTGCAAATAAAGATGTAGGGTGGATTAGGTGCGCTTTTTGCACCGTAATCCACCGAATGAAAACAAAAGCTTTTTATACTTTGGTGGATTACGGTGCAAAAAACCCCCGCAACACGTGCGGGGCTAATCCACCCTACATTTTCCTTTATTTTTTATAATAATTTTCTTTCAAATGCTCCGGCTCATTAAAGCTATTGTAATCTATGAGTATTTCCTCACCCTGCTTTATATCACGCAGAGCAACTATCGGTTTACCTGAAATTTTCTGGATATTTGGCTCAGGAGAATGATTGATGTACCATCCAATTTCCATACGATCAAATCGTTCGGGGGCGAAACACTCTTCATCGTTAAGATAAACGCAGTATTTCTTGAATGCCTCAGGAACATTTTTGGATTTCATTTTTTGAGGAGTAAAAGCACCTAAAAATAATTCTGTGCCCATGGGGATAGGATGCGTTGCAAAAATACCAACCCCGCCCAAGGCAGAGGGTTGCAGGATAAATGTGAACTCTGTCCATACTGTCATATGCGTTATGTAAACCTCCGGGTGCTAATCGGCTATTGTCACATATGCTCTTTCAAAAATTCAATCAGCTGAGCAGGCATCCGCTTTAACTCATTCGATCCGCGAGTGATTTTTGCAATACTCACGTGTAAATGTTCAGCTATCTCCCGTTGCGTTTTTTCTTGTTTCAATAAATCCATCACAATCAGATAGCGCATTGCTATGCTTTCTTTTTCTTCCTGAGTTAAAAAGAGATCGAACAAAGAAGAGAGCAATTTTTCATTTTTTGTTGCTAAACAGAGTTTGATAAAACTGCGCCATCCGTTTTGATTCATAGGGCTATACTCCCTGGGCATATCTCCCGTGCAAGCGCAGATAAAACCGATGGAGACGCGCCCTCTTCCAGCGCTTTCACAAATAATGAACCTACGACGACTCCATCCGCATGTTCCAATACATTATTCGCCATTTCCTGATTTGAAATACCAAAACCCACCACAACAGGCAAATGCATTGTTTTTTTGATCAGTTCAATCTTATCCTGAAAATCTTCCGGTAATGCATTACGGACACCAGTGGTTCCTTTTCGACAAGCGTAATATAAAAATCCTTGCGCATATTCATTTATTTTTTTCATGCGCTCTACTGTCGTGGAAGGCGTAATAATATAGATGAGATCAATTTTATTTTGTATACACTGCTGACGAACTTCTTCGGATTCTTCCAAAGGACAATCAACCAGCAAAAGACCATCAATCCCTGCCTTTTTTGCATCGCTAAAAAAATTGGATTGCAGTACCGATAATATCGGATTGAAATAACTGAATAAGATAAGCGGAATATCGCTGTGCTTACGAATTTCTTTAGTGAGCCATAAAATATCTTGTAATGTGGTTCCAGTCGCTAACGATCGCGCAGCTGCACGTTGAATCACAGGGCCATCCGCAACGGGATCTGAAAATGGCATACCGATTTCTAACATGTTCACACCGCTTTCGATCAGTGCAAGTGACGCATCGAGTGTACGTTGTATGCCACCATCGCCCGCCGTGAGATAACCGATGAATGCTTTATCGTTAGCAAATAATTTTTCTATTCGTGACATAATTACATCCCTCTATTCATTAGTTGTGGCAAATCTTTATCTCCACGGCCTGATAAATTCACTACGACGCAATAATTTTTTGGCAGTGTCGGTGCAATTTTAATTAAATGCGCTAATGCATGTGCGGATTCTAATGCGCAGATAATCCCTTCTGTTCTTGCCAGTAATTTTAATGCATACAACGCTTCATCGTCGGTCGCTGAAACATATTCAGCTCGTTTACTCTTAAAAAGTTCTGCATGCTGTGGGCCAACAGCAGGATAATCTAATCCAGCGGATATGGAGGCAGTCGATGCAATCTGTCCGTGTGGATCTTGCAATACATATGTGTAGCAACCGTGCAAAACACCTGTATTTCCTGCATAAAATCGTGCTGCATGTTCACCCAGTAATTTTCCATGTCCGCCCGCCTCTACTCCAATCATACGTACGGCATCATTCTCTAAAAATCCTGAAAATAAACCAATCGCATTTGAACCACCACCCACACAAGCAATCACTAAATCAGGATGAGTGCCGATTTGTTTTTGACATTGTTCACGGCATTCACTACCAATGACTGACTGAAATTCAGCGACTATTTCAGGAAATGGATGAGGGCCTAGAGCTGATCCTAAACAATAATGCGTATCAGCATACGATTCTGACCAATCACGCAGTGCTTCATTGACTGCATCTTTTAAAGTCGCGGAACCGTGTTCAACGGGAACCACAGTCGCACCCATTAATTTCATGCGCGATACATTCGGTGCTTGACGCTCCATATCAACACGGCCCATGTATACCACACACGTCAATCCCAAATGCGCACAAGCTGCAGCTGTCGCCACACCATGTTGGCCCGCTCCTGTTTCTGCAATCACACGTGTTTTTCCCATTTTCTTCGCTAATAAACATTGTCCTAACGCATTATTCAATTTGTGCGCGCCAGTATGTAATAAATCTTCCCGTTTTAAAAAAATTCTCGGTCCATTTATTTTTGCAGCGAAAGAAGGAATTTCAGTGAATGCAGTCGGTCTTCCCGCATAATTTTTTAATATCGCTGTCAATGTTTCTCTAAATGATTTATCTTTTTTAAGACTATTCCAGGCGGTAATGAGTTCACTCATCGGTTCCATTAATATTTCGGGAACATACATTCCGCCAAATTCACCATAGCGGCCATTGTTTTCTCTATGCAGCATCATGCAAACCTCTCACTGATGTAATAAATTTTTGAATAAGAAAAATATCTTTATTTCCTTTGGATGATTCAACACCGCTCGAGACATCTACGCCATTCGGTTGTAAATCATTAATCGCTGCGACCACATTCGACGGTGACAAACCACCTGCTAATATCCACGGAAAAGGTAAATCATAATGAAATCCCTTTCGCTGAATACGATTCCCCTGCCCTGGCACGATGTGATCGATCAAAACAAAATCCCGCTCTGAATCAAGGTATTCTAAGCCACTCTCTATTTGTATTTCACCTTTATCTGATAGGTTTTGCACATAAATTCTTTGGTAAGTATCGGGCAATAAATGATGATGTGCACGTGCTATTTTTCCATGGAGTTGCACAATATCAATATTTGTTGATTCGCAAATGTTGCGCATTTCAACATCCGTATGATTGACAAATACAGCAACTGGTAAGGCCCCTGCATTTCTTGCAGCAATGGATATAGCTGTTGCCTGTTCTAAATTAACATAACGCGGCGATGCAGGATGAAAAATAATTCCAATTAAATTGGCGCCCGCATTGGCAGTTTGTTTTGCCATTTCAGCATCACGAATACCACAGATTTTTATGATGTGATTAACCATTACGACATTCTCTGATAAATTTTTCAGGGTCGTTTGATTTTACGAGTGCCTCGCCAATGAGGACAGCATCAAAACCTGCTTGATAATATTGTCGTGCCAAAGCAGGATCGGTAATACCTGATTCAGCTACTTTAATAATAGTTTTTGGAATCGCCGTGATGATGTTTAAACTCGATTCTATATCCACTTCAAATGTCTTGAGATTTCGATTATTGATCCCAATAATGTCAGCGCCGCAATCCAGTGCGATCTTAAGTTCTTCAGGATCATGAATTTCAACCAATACATCGAGACCGATAGAATGTGCAAATTCAATCAATGATTTTGCTTTCATTCCAACGGCAGCAATAATGCATAATATTGCACTTGCGCCAGAGACTAATGCTTCTGCGATTTGTACGTTATCAATAATAAAATCTTTACGGAGAATGGGAGTCGATTTTTTTTGAATAATTTCTGAGACTTGAATCAGATCATCAATCTGACCACCAAAAAATTCTTTATCCGTTAAAATCGACAAAGCGCTCGCACCACCTGAAATATAGCGTTTCGCTAAACTAACAGGATCGGAAATAGGCGCAATCATTCCTTTGCTAGGCGATTTACGCTTGATTTCTGCGATCACAGCCAGTGATGATGACTTCAACGCGTTTTTAAAATGAGAAGAAAATTCCGGTTTGAATTCACCGCGCAAAATTTTCGCGATGGAATGATGAGTATCCTGCTCTAGGCGCTGATAGAGATCCGCGACTTCACGTTTTTTTTGTAGCAATATGGGTTCAAGTCTATTTTGCATGAGAGAATTCAATCCAATTATTTAATAATGTTAAAACAGCACCGCTGTATAAATTATCACGTGCATGAGAGACCGCTTCCTTAATTGAGGGATGCAATCCATAGATGTAAAGTGCAACAGCCGCATTCAGAATGAGTGTATCTGCGATAGGGCCTGCTTTTCCTTTAAAGGCATCCAATAAAAGTTGTGCATTCCTGTTCGCATCACCACCTTGCAAATCCGTGACAGTGCAACGCGATAATCCAAAATCCAAAGGATCAATCGCATATTCCAACTTTTCTTTTCCATTAATTTCTATAATTTTTGTCGGGCCTACGCAACTGATTTCATCTAATCCCATACTGTGTACCACTACTGATCGATCGCGCCCTGTTTGAATTAATACATCTGCCATAATCGGTAACAATGTTTCATTCAATACACCTAAAACAATATGTGCTGCTTTCGCAGGATTTAATAAAGGCCCTAAAAGATTAAACGTGGTGGGAACATTTAATTCTCTACGAAAATTTCTCAGCGCTTGTGTCATCGGATGGAAATTAGGAAAATAACAAAATCCAATACCTATCTGATCGATGCTTTTGCTAATTTGCTCTGGTGTTAATTGTATATTAATACCTAACGCTTCAAGCACATCAGCAGAACCGGTTAAAGAGGACACGGAACGATTCCCATGCTTCGCTACTTTTACACCGCAACTCGCAGCCAGTAAGGCACTGCCTGTCGAAATATTCACTGAATTCAATCCATCACCGCCGGTGCCCACAATATCCAGCACAGCATGATCCGTCGGAACGACGATCATTTTATCGCGCAGTGCAGTGACAATGCCGGATAACTCATCCGCTGTTTCTTGCTTTGCGCGTAACAAAACCAGAAAAGCAGCAATTTGTAAGGGATTAACGGCAGGATTTAATATTTCATCAAGAACTTGTTGGCAGATAGCTCCGTTCAGGTTTTCGCCGCGCATTAATTTTTCGATACTCGATTTAAGCAGCATGCGACAACTCCTGCAAAATCGCTGTTTTGGCGATTAAACCGGTGATGAGTAGAGCGGTTTCGTAAATGGGGTTGATCATGGGCGAGTCTCCGTAATCGTGTAATGGTATAGCATTACACGATTGCGCGTCAAGCCCTAAAGCACCCCCAAGAACACCTTTAAAAACAGAGCCGCGACCGTGAGGGAGCGTCACAGAATTAGAGTTTCAAACAATAATCGAGAACAGTGACGCTCCCTGACGGTCGCGGCTCTGTTAACCATCACTCTAAGAATTATGCCCCTGTCCTAGGGAAGGAGTTTGAGCATCTGCTGCTGCCATACCAGAGCTATCTGGTATGGGTGCAGATAAAGATGAAGATCTATCACGTGGAGCGGGTGGTGGTGCTGCCAAAGGCGAACCTCCTGATGCTTTTATGGCGTCAGTGGTTGGTGTACTACTATTGGAACCACTTGATCTTCCCGATCTGTCGAAAGATGAAAGGGGGCTTCCAACAGCAAAACCCTCAGGAAGCTTAGTTTTGTCAAGACCATCGATCACAGTGACCTGCCATTTTGTGTTTAATACAGTTAACTCAGTAATCCTTGCGTGTAGTTTCGCATTTTCATCCCTAAGCTGTTGTATTTCTTGGGCAAGGTTTCCTGATTCTTTTTTGGGTTTCTTCTGGTTGTCTGATTTTTCCTCCGGAAAGGGCGGCAATTTAAATGCATTACTTGGTTTTGAAACCCGCGGAGATTCTCCTTCGCCATTTGTTTTTTCTTCTGGCAAAAGCTTATGTAGCGCCTCAGTGTTTTTTTGGATAGCTAGTTCAAGTTGCTCTATTCTGCTTTCACTATTTTTACCTTGAGTCGCAAGTTGCTCTTTCATAATAGCCAGAAGCTGAGCTTGATTCTCTCTTACCTCTTTACCAAGCTCTAACATGCTTTTCCATTCCGCAGCTTCGCGACTTTTCTCCTTTATCACTTCCTCGTCAGCTTTGTGACTAGCTTCAGCCACAAATATCTGCCTTTTAGCTGCCGCAAGTTGCAGCATCTCTCCAGTGACCGGTCTTCCCCAATCGGGAGTTTTTCCCGTGAAGCAACCCACCACATGTGCGCAAAATCTTTTGATGGGATATTTAAAGGTTTGCCATGTGATGAAGACAGCAGCTGTAATCCCTACCATTCCTGCAAATATTATTACAGCTAGCGCTACTGGCGGGACGTGTGCTGAAAGAAGTGCAGTCGCATACAAATAAGCATAATAATTTGCACAGAGTGCATTAAGTCCAATACCTAAAGCATCTGATGGCTTTAAAGATACAATGTTATCACGCAAAACTAGATACCAAGATCTTGTGTCTTCAATAAAATTAAGTATTGTATTAAGAAACGCCTCAAGATCGCTTGGCTCAGCTATAACCATTGGTTCTGCAGCCAGATGTTTTTTAGAAACTATACGTTCCACTATCTCAATATAATCTTCGAACCGCTTGGAATTATTAAAAGGTTTTGTCAGCGTCAGTTCTGACAAATTAATTGTTTGGACTGATCCTGAAAGCTTTGTTCGGTATTTGATTTGACCTGTAGTAGAATCATGTTCTATTTCTAGCTGATTACCTGTCAGGGAAGTATTTGAAATTTTAAAAACAATTTCGTACCCAGAATAATTAAACAGTGGCACTATCTTTTTTTGATTATAATGCTCTACCTTCGGTTTGTTAGCCTCCTTATACTGGATGAGTCTTTTCACAATCTCATCGAGTGGTTCCCAAAACTTGTCGTTACCAAATTTCTTCCGATTATTCTTTAGTGAATCCTCAATAGCCAGAATAAATGCGCCGAGTTGTACCATCATCGCAGAGAGTTTTTCTGCAGTAGGAATAACGTTATTTAACTCTTTTATGGCTGCACATGCAGTTGCTAATAAATGAGCATATGCCTCTTGGACTTTTGGATCATTTGTTTTGGGTTGGCTTGACGCTGCAGCTTGATAAAGCGTTGCGAGTGCTTGCAATCCCTGCAATGGATTTGGCGCAATTAATGTATATCCCGGCATTATTCGACCCCTACTAATTAATAATGTAAGTACCGTTTATTTATACAAACTCAATAAACACCCTGTGCTTAAATCCATTATTAATCTTCAGAAATCAAATGAGCCGAATGAAGCCTCAATTTTTATCTATTCCATTAGGGGATTTGCATTCTGCCAAAAAAAGAAAGAGTTGTCCAGTCAGCTTCGTCGTCCTGCGGCTCTGAGGTATAACCAATTATAATTTTCACCTATTGTAGAGCGAACCCGTTGCAACCGTGCTTTTAAGTTTGTCCAGAGATAGCTATTCAGCTTGGCAAGACTCCCATATAATTTTCTAAAACTTTTTAACGATATTTTGTAAGTATATTAGGGTCTGTTGACAATCGACGCATTTTATTAATCCATAGGGATCAAAATGACTAAAGCTTACCCCCTTTCATTACATATTTTTAGAAGAGATTTTCGTTTGTATGATAATACTGCGCTTATTGAATCACTGAAATCGTCTGAAATGGTCATTCCTTGTTTTATTTTCGATAAAAGACAAGTCGAGAATAATGGGTATAAAAGCGATAACGGTATTCAATTTATGGCACATTCATTGCAAGAGCTGCATCTTGAATTGAATAAAAAGAATAGCAAACTTTATTTATTTTATGGGATTGCGGAGGATATTGTTGCTCAGTTAATCAATAAGCTCAGCATACGAGCCGTTTTTACCAATCGGGACTACACGCCCTTTAGTCAAGAGCGAGATGGAAAAATTGAAAAAATTTGCCGTGAATCAAATGTAGATTTTTATTCCTATGCCGATGCCCTCCTCCACGAACCAGAGGAAGTTATAAAATCAAATAACCAACCTTATACTATTTTCACTCATTTTTTTAAAAAAAGCTTAGAGCTTCCTGTAAAACTTCCTCAAAATAATCCGCACAATAACTATTATCAAAAATCGATTTCTCTTGAAGACCGACCTATCCTGAAAAAATTATTAAAAATAAACAACCCGAATATTTTTTTAAAAGGAGGCAGGAAGGAAGGGTTGTCACTGTTAAATAAATTAAAGCGGTTAGGCGATTATCAAACTATTCGCAATTTTCCAAGCCTTGATGGTACGACCAAGCTATCTGCCCATAATAAATTTGGAACGCTTTCTATTCGTGAAATATATGCTGAAATCGTAAAAAATTTTAATAAGGGGCACACGCTCATTAATGAATTATATTGGCGTGATTTTTTTACACATATTGCTTTCCATTATCCGCGTGTTTTCAGTGAGTCATTTCATAAAAAATATAATGCCATTCAATGGAGTGAAAGCAAAAAACATTTTCGTGCATGGTGTGAGGGGAAAACAGGCTTTCCTATCGTAGATGCAGGAATGCGTCAATTAAATGAAACAGGTTATATGCATAATCGCGTACGCATGATTGTCGCGTCTTTTTTAACGAAAGATTTGCATATTCATTGGCGCTGGGGTGAAAAATATTTCGCGCAAAAATTAGTGGATTATGATCCTGCGATTAATAATGGCAATTGGCAATGGGCTGCATCGACGGGTTGTGATGCACAACCTTATTTCCGAATTTTTAATCCTTGGCTACAACAACAAAAATTCGATCCGGATTGTATTTATATAAAAAAATGGGTTCCGGAATTAGCTGCTATGACACCTCAAGTTATACATAGTCTTAATACAGCGAAAGTTAATTTAATAACAGATTATCCAAAGCCGATTATTGATCATGGTATTGAAAGTCAAAAAGCTAAAATGATGTATAAGTATGTTAAATGAAAAAATAAAAGAATTCCCTCTTGTTACTATCAGTCTGAGCGTTTTATCGGTTAAGTAAAAAATACGGTAGCAAATGGATAGTCTTTTGTTTTATATTACCTGGATGTCTAAAAAAAGATTGATAGAAGGTAATTTATGTCAGATTTTTTAAAAGGGTTATTTCGAATTCTGAGTCATACTGTGCCGCCTGGAACGGTCACGATTTACTTTCAGGCGGCATGACTACAGATAGCTCTATCGTTTTACAAAATCCATTTTTTATATTTCTATAGGATAGAGTAATTCTGCTTTTGCTTAAAAAGTCATGTTGATTACAAACAGATAAAAGCAAAGGTGGAATTATTATGTCATTGTCATTACAGGATCATGGTTTTGTAAACCAGGATCATCAGAAAGACGTTCCGTTTTACGATATTAAAGGCCGGCTTGTTATACAAACCGAGTTTGGTATCGAGTATTTTACTAAACGTGAAGTGGAAATTCTTAAGTATATTGTGCAGGGTTATCCGGCAAAAAAAGTTGGGTTACTTTTGGGTATCTCTTATAGAACAGTGGAATCGTACGTCGCTACATTAAAAATGAAACTTCACTGTCATAGAAAAAGTGATCTGATTATTACGTGCATGAAATTGGGTTTTTTAAAAGTTTTTCTGTAACGGCTCGCCCTCTCTCCGTCGTCCCGCTCTTGCAACTTGTTCGCGGGATCTAGAGACATCAAATTGATTTCGCTGGATTCCGCGCATAAAGCGCGGGACGACGTCAGGAGGGGTTCATAGAAATATGTTTATAGCTTTTCCTGATCAAATATTCACTTGATCAGGAAAATGACTTTTTTTAATTTAATTTCTTAAAAGGACATGTACTATCACTATAAGAGACTGCATTATTGGGTGGCGGTAAAAAACTAAAAACGCCTGTTATGGGATGTCCATTAAGATCAGTAAAGCTATTGATGGGAGTAATGAATTGTTGATTTTTAACGGCGACAACACCTGAAGTAGAAAGATCAAATACGAGTGATCCACCAGCCACTGTTTTAAAATCAGTTAAGTAAACACCGTCCACCAATATGTTGCAGGGTAAAATCGTTTGTGCTCCTGCCATTTCCTTTAGTTGTGGGTAATTGAGAACAGCTCTTTCCACAGGCCCTGATTTAATTTCATGAATACCCGTTGGGCCCTTACATTCTAATCTGACATACCCATAAGCACTCGAACAGACGGCCAAAGCAGCTGTTTGATCTGCAAATGCAGGGGCTGATAAGAGAATGGCGCTAAAAAAAGACGCTAGTTTTATAGTTGAAAATCGCATAGTGACTCCTCGTTAATGAGTGCAGTATTGTTTATTATTAGCACATTTTTAGCTATAAAAGTAATCCGTTAATCTTTTAGTATTTTATCCAACTGAAAAATATGGAAATACAAAATGATTGGCTATTAAATAATCAAATTGAGGTGATCAATAATTGACAGCATGTTTAACATTAGGTAGTTTTGCAAGCATTATTATAAGCACTACGAGGATTTTATTTATGCCTGGCGAAATTTTTACCCCTGTACAAGACGAAAGTAGCTCATATTTAACCGGTTTACTTAAAAAAGCCGGGATTGCATTGTCTTACATAACAACCCCTACCGCGATAATAGAAGCTTATGCCCGCTATAAAGAGAAAATTCGTTTAGCAGTAACAGGAGGAAGTATCATCACGTCAGCTGCTGTTCCTATTGTCCGTTTAGTTTTTCCGAAACTCATGTCTAACGCGCGAATCGGTCAAGTGCTACTATCCGTTGCCGCAGCCAATACATTAGTCAACACCATGGATCATTTAATTGCCGCGGGTGAAAAAAATGAAAAAGAGCGCAATGCCGAAGCCACCATAGAAAAAGACAAACAAGTCGAACGTCTCTCTGCTCAAAATACACAGCTTGAAAAAAAAGTGGATTCACTCGAGGTAAAGCTATCCCAACAGACGAAAAAAAATCAGACGCTCGTGAAAGAAAATAGCGGCTTGCATGATTTAGTAGAAAAAGACGAACTACCTGTTCTATCCAGGGGTTCTATTTCACGTAGAAATGTGTTTACTCCTATCCCAGAAGAAAACTCTCCCCCAGCGTCTCCACGAGTAATTAATGATATTCCACCCGCACAAGAGACAAGAGGATTAGTAAAAAATTAAATTTAATTTAATGAAATAAACATGTAATAACACTCACCCTCTCTTCGTCGTCCCGCGCTTTATGCGCGGGATCCAGAAATCAAAGGAATTTGTTTTATGCTCTCTACCAGAACCCAACAGATAACACTTAACTCTGATCGTGAATATGTTCTCAACAGTAAAGATATTCCGCCACTCAATCAAACCACCAGTATTCTTGATGGTGAAAAAGAAATAGCAAAAATAACACATAAAGAATCTGGTATTGCGATTGAGTGCTACACCGAAAATCAAGTGAATATTTTCGGAAAAATAGAATGTGAAGCATTGCACGTTAAAGCGAAACATTCTGTTTGTCTGGATTTAGAAACAGACTGTAAAAAAATCCACTATCAAGCTCGTTCGCTTGTTAGCTTTAAACCGATGACTTGTGATGAATTGACGGTCAATGTTGAAGAGACTTGCTCATTTCAAGAAGGTGAAATAACCGTAAATAAAGCCTTCGCATTAACGGCAAAACAAGTTGAACAAAATGCTGAAATGACTGTGCATGGAAAATCATCGATCCAAGCCGAATTAATTGTATCTAAGCAAAATATGTCGTTGCATCAAACTGAATCGATTCAAGTCACAGATTGGCACTTCAGCGATGCTTGTAATTATTTATTCCATGTTGAAAAAGACAAAGAAGTCGATATTAATCATTGCCACATTCATGCCGATGCCAACGTTATTTTTCACGATGGAAATTTCCATTTTCAAAAAGTGACTAGCTCTGGCCACCTAACCATACATGACTCAAAAACGCATTGTGATAATGTATTTTTATTAAAAAAAGGATCCACTCTCACAGCAAGCCATAGTCAACTTGACGTTGGAATGCTTATTGCAAATGGCCGCGTTGTATTGGATGAATCGTCTTGTGAATCTTTCCGGAAAAATGCACGTGTACACAGTATTCTTGGAGAATTTATTCTCGAAAAAAGTTTTTTTAATACTGATGCGGATATATTGGTTAAACCCGATGCGACGATGCGGATAAATGGCATTCGATATGATGATAGTGCTAAATCACTGCATGCGAAACAAGTTATTGTTCAAGGTAAAATGAGTTTGCAGGATGCAGTGGTGACCAGTGAAGAATTTATTTACACGGGACAGTCTTTTTCTGCGGATCATTCAGAATGGGATGCCGTGCATGAATTCAATTTTGAAGCCCTACTGCCAGAGACCGTGCAAATTTTTCATAGCAAATTAAATGGAAACGTCACTCATTTTACAGGTGAAGTAACACTGGATCATTCATCGGTGACCACTCGCCATGATTTTTTGATTTTGATGAATTCCGTAATAAGAGGTTCTGATAATCATATTTCAGCCGGAAATTTTCGCTGCGATGGATTGCTTCAATTAACGAGAACACATTTTTTAATCGATCGTGACATGACGATCAACCACCCTGTCATAATTGAAGGCGGCGAAGAATATGCTATGACGGTAGGAGGAAATTTTCATCTTGCTGCAACAGTCAAAGCCACTATTAATATCAAAATGGTTATTACACGGAATACTGAAATACAAGGCCATTTTGTTCAATCTGAAGAATGCTCGATCACTGTCAGTGAAACCTTTAAAACAACTCCATTGGCCAGTGTCAATGTCATAAAAAGTCGTGTGAAAGCCAAGACAGTTGAGCATTCTGGTTTGATTCATTCGGAAGATTCACTTTTTCAAACTGAAGAAGTATTTACTGCAACCCGCTATAGCAAAATCACGGGCACGACACTCACTGTAACCGCAGAAAAAATGGATACTGATGCAGATGTACATCTCAAAAAATTTAAAGTATCTGGTGAGGAATTTAATAACACTGGAAATGTTGACACTTGTGAATTCGATATTCGTTGTAATTATCGCGCGACCCATTCCGGAACTCTTACAACCGATCTTGCAGAAGTGGTCGCGCCTCTTTGGTTTAATCGTGGTTCGATGACGGTCAATAAACAATATACAACCCATACACTGGTCGAAGAACCGGGTGATTTAACTGCTAAAGGCGGAATAGATAGACACTATTTATTGACGTTGGGTTACAAAGATTATTTCTATCATCTCAATCCCATACAAGTCATCACCACAGCATTACAAGATCCTGCGAAATTATTTCCTTTTATAAAATTTCATACTGAAAATTATTTGAAAAAAGAAGTATTAAATACTTTTTCACTGCTCATGGCGACTTATTATTTAATCCAGCACGTATGGGCCGATCAAGCTAAAATCAGGGAAAGTTATGCGAGATATTGTGAAGAAAACAATATCACAGATTCAAATGTTGCCTCGCATTTGCTCGATTATCTCTACCATTTACCGAGACATGAATACTTATCATTTTTTTGGGAAGTCAAACGACTTCAAAAAGAAATGCGTGATGACTATGCGATGCTTCCCAGTCGTGAAGCAATCGAAAAAGCCTGGGAAAATGCCCCCACTGCTGAAGCAGCTTGGAAAGCAACCCGTGAGAATGCGCAACATTTTCATCAAGAGTCATGGATGCTTCTCTCAAAAATGAAAATGCACTTCTCTCACAAAACATCGTGGGAAAATTTTAAAAATTTCTTCGAAAAAATTCCAGCGAGTGATCTTTATCATTTTTTCTTGAGCAATGTTAAATTTTTTCTGCCTCAGCAAAATGAAGAAGGTCTTGTCAATGGTGAAACAGGACAGAGCGTGCTTGGTCATTCCACTTCACAACATTTTGTTCGATTTGATCATACGATGGATGCTGCGATTTATCAGCATCAATACGCTTATTATCGAATGTTTCAAGGTGTCAGAGCAGCTTTTGAAGGTGAATACGAAGGTCAGGCGATGCTTGACTGTGGTACGACTTACGCGGGTCATCGTCAATTAAAATATGAAGATGTGCACTACTATAACGCCGAAACGTATGTGCAAGACGGCGGAAAATCTGTTGGAAAAAAAATGACGAGTGAAAATTCCGCATTTCATGAGAAAAATACAGATTATGATTATGAAACCAGTATCTCATTGGATGAAAATAGCAGACTTGAACTTGAAAATGGAAAAGTCAAAACAAAAACGCTAAACAATGATGGATCTATTGTAGGGTCTGCAGAAGTCAATGTAGATCATCTGAAAAATTCTAAAAAAATTAATTTACACGATTCAACCATTCGTGCTGAAGATCTCATTCTTGCTACAGGTTCCACCACGGAAATTTGCCATGGAGTTGTGTCTGGTCGCACGCTCACTGCGGGAGAAAAAAGTGAATCTTTAATGGAGTCGGCAGAACAACAAAGATCCTCTGGACAGGCTGTGTATGTTCCCGCAGAAGAACACAAAAATCCTCCCACCCATTTAATTGCAGATAACAGTAAATTTTTATTGGATGAGGAAATATTTCTGGATCCGAATGTAAAAATGGATTCGCGCGGTGAAACGACGTTGAAAAGTGATACGGTTATGGATTTTTCAACCACAACTATCCAAGGTAAACACAAGTTAGATGCAAATCATGGTTACCATTACGGAAGATTTACGGGTAATACAGTAGATTATACTGGGCGAGATGTTGAATTTTTTGGCTCATCCGACGTTCGCACTGCTGAATTTACTGCTAATTCCAAAGAACAATTTACTCGCAATAGAAATTATCGCGTCAGCGAAAAGATGACTGTCGCCGTTGGTGAAGACAGTGGTTTCAACCGCGTGACGCCTGATGATGTGTGGAGAAATATAGACAGTACATTTCGCGCAGTGGATGATGTGCGTGGTGAGTTACAATCCACTGCTCCTCTCTCTATTTCATCAAAAAGAAGTCTTGATTTGTATTCCCCTATTACAGCACCTACTTCTACTATTCAATCGAGCAGGAATATAACCAATTATGCATCGCATTCAGCATCACAATCGATGCACTTTCAAGCAGATGGAAATTTTACGCATGCAGACGGTAATTTAAATGCTCCCACTGTTACCATCGATGCGGATTCCGTTCAAGTTGATAAAGATATGACGGGTTCTGCGTCATTGGATATTAATACCCGAAATGGTGATCTGACTGTCAGAGCGCCCATTCAATCATCCGAACATATCAAAATCACACAAGAAAATCCGGAAGCACATCTTCATGTATTGTCTTCAGTCAATGGCTTAAATCGCGGCAGCATTCAAGGTGGTGATGGTGCAATCCATAATGGGGTCGGTCTTGAGCTCGACGTGGGACATGTCAACTTGCAGGGCAATGCTTTGCTCAGTGCTAAAGGAAATGTCGAAGGCACAGCGAGTAGTTTAATAGCGACGACACCTGAAGTGATTAAATCTTCTCAGGTGACAGTCCGCTCTGGAAAATCTACTTTGCAAAAACTCGTTCATATGCGAAGAGTCACGCGTAAAACATCAGAAGAAGTTTTCGGCGCATCCATTTCCTCTGAAACAGGATCCATTCAAATACACACAACAGGCGACATTGTTGGAAAATCTCTTACAGTCACAGCACCTGTTGCGAAAAACCTAATTGCAAATGGCTCTATGACAATGGAAAGCACTGTAACGCATCGCTCAACTAAACGCGTACAACCCGGCAATCCCGGAAAATATTATTCTTCCAAGCGACAAGGTGCTGCTCCTACTCAATTTTCTGGCGGTGGAAATACCTCACTGAAAGCAATCAGCCCAATGAATTTAACTGGAATCAGTGTAGATGGACCGGAAAATAATAAAGGAAATTTTTCCTGCCAGTCAGATACTGCAATCATATTGGATCGCACTAAACTGGAAACTGAAAAAAGAGAACGCACTCTTGAAACAAAAATATTTGTGAATGGTTTTGAAGTGAGTCATAAATTGATGCGCCTTTTCGAAAAGAAAAATATATCCAAAACAGAATGGATGAAATCGTGGAAAGAATTACTTGTGCATGAACCACTGGTGGAATTGATAAACGATTGCATGAATAGTGAAAATACCTATGAAACATTAGTCAAAAGTTGGAATGCGGGTATTGAAGGATTGGAAGCGGTGAATGCGCTGGCTAAATGCATCAATGAAGAATCTATTAATCCATTGCGTGCGCGTCACGGTTTTGATTCACTTAAAGTGACAACTCAAACGACCGAACATGTTAGACATATGCGTCAACAAACACTCGCTGCTAATGAAAGAGTCAATCAAAATACTATTTCCATCACAGCACCTTCTGTTTCTATCCGAGGAGGCATTGAATGGCATGCAGATGATAAATTTTTATTATCTGCTGACACTGTTGAGGGTGCGCCTTCAAAACTTTCCTGGCGCGATGTGACAAGGAGTTATTCACTCGACCTGGGAATGGATGCTGCAACACGTTTCAGCGTCGGTGTCGGTTTTAATCGGGAAAGTCATCATGGGCAACATTATTTTTCGCCTACTTTAACAACCGATGGCGTTATGATTTATGATGTCAATCATTTTTCAGGAACGGTGAGATGTGCTGCTGATGAACACACGGGTAGAATTAATACGCTTTCATTGGAATCGGTTCCTGATACTGTAAAAATGAGCAATCAACATTTTTCTGTCAATTCATCCGGTGATGTTTCAGTTTATCAAGGTTCAGGTTCTGCGAGAAATATCGCAGATGGCGCGGCGTATTTTGCAGGCAGAGATGCGAGTAGTTTATACATTGGCGATGCAACACTGACAGGTAGCAAATTAGAATTACCTCATGCGACTATTGGACATGTCACCAGCCATCGTGTAAGAAATCTCGGGCAGCATTACAGTGGTTTTGGTTTCTCTACGAATGTGCGCGAGATGCGGGCTAACTTTTCAAGTGAATCTCCATCAGATTCATCACAAGAAAATGTATTTACCAAAGCCACTGTGACAATCAATCAGAAAAATGTAACAAAACAACAACACAGTGTGGTGACGGGTGCAACCATGCAAAGTGTTGCGGGACATTTGAATACGACCGATCGTCACAGTTTAGAAACAACAAAAAAACAATCTTTTAATTCGGGTGTTACCCTCCCCTTCACGAATGCAAGAAAACTGGAGCACGCTAAAACGAATTTGTTGGAAGCTTCGCAAAAAATAATAGATTATTTGATGCCATCTCAAGAACGATCTCCTGAAGAAAATGCACGCTTATGTGAGATCGCCGCCCAAGAATTAAACGAAAAAATAAGAGAGTTATCTGAAAATGCAGATGATTCGACATCTTTTGATTCTTCTCCATTGACGCAATCTGAACCTGAAGATAAACCCGCTATCGAAGGTGAGAAAAATAAAAAACCAACTGTTCGAGATCTGATTAATCGAGGTTTAGAAGCAAGCTCCTATAATGCATTACTGCAAGCTGATACAACATCTGATTTGGATATGTCTGAATTGGATACGCTAGACCGATTGACTTGCAACATCGCAAGTCTTGCAGGTGATATGCCAGTGATTGTTGCAACGGGAAAAGCGATCGAAGTGATCAGTAAACTTTGTAAATTCGCGCCATGGGGTTGGGCGGTCACGGTGGTCGGAGGCGCGGCTATTTTTGCAGTCCCTGCCCTCATTAGTGAAGCCAATCGTGCTTACAATCAATATAAAAAAGATCATCCGGATAGTTCATTTTCGTTTAAAGAATTTTTAAAAGAACACGGTAAAACTCTTCTAAAAGAATTTGGTCATGCAGCACTGGTGGGTGCAACTGTTAGCGTTGCAGGAAAAGCAGGTGCAACCCTGTTGGGACGTGTTCTTAAAAAAGGACCTAACATAGTCACTCCGCATTTAACAAAGGCTCAAGTCGTCGCTGAAAAAGCAGCTGAAACTGCTGCGATGGGTACAGCTCCAGACTTATGGAGTGGTGAATTACCCACGATGCAATCAATGGGCGATGCTGCTTTATTAATGGGTGCAACGAATACTGCAATGGGTGGAGGTCGATTTTTTAAAAGGAGTGTGGAGTATTGCAGAAATCAAGCCACTTATTATCCGTTGCCAAAAAGCACAACGCTTGAGAGACGCAAGCGAGTTTATCAACAGTATTTTTACAATGATATTCCGTTTTATGCAGATTCCCCTGAGTCACTCGCTAAGGGGAAAAAAGTGATGGAAGAGTTGCTAACGGGTGATTCAGAACACTTAGAGTTTTCAAAAGCACGTATACAAAATGGAATAGAAGCTGCGAAAACGGGAGACAGTATAATTGCTTTCTCAAATAGAAAAAGCGTTGAACGAGGCAAAAATACCGGTGGTTGGACAGGTACACATAAAAATCCGCGTGGCAAAGGATATATAAGTTATATAGAAGTGGCCGTAAAAGGCTCTGATGTTGCTGCTATTTCTCGGAGTATCCATGAGTTTTTTCATCTGGGAGATATCAATACTTTTGGCAATAATAAACCATTTTTTCCTGCCGATGAGGACTCCTCTGCCTGTTTAGGAATAGCGCGCATAGTGGATCAAGCAAACAAGCCAGAGCAAACAGCAATAGTTAACGTCCACAATCAAACTAATGCAGAAGCTTGCGATACCTTGATGAATATGCCTGAACAACATGGCTGTTTAGAAGCAGAAATAGGTCCCTTCCTCGCTCAAGCCTATGCAGCAGATCCTCAGCGTGTAAAAGAAATTGCACCCAATCAAATTGAATTTTTTAAATCAACAGATATTGACGTGAATGCGAATACTGGACGTATGCCCATCAACCATATATTGGAAAATATATTACCCTCTTTGACCAAAGCACAACGAGAGACTGCTGCAACTGTTTTGACTTTAAGCTTGCAAGAGAAAGGATTGCATTTCAATTTATTCAATAATGAGCAAAGCGCACGGAGCAGTTATTCATTTAGACATCGTGTCATCGATGAAATTCGGGAAAATCAAACTGCATTGCTGAAAGCGGCTCAAGCAAATGATATGAATGCGTTAAAAGAAACAGGTAAAAAACTCGCTGAAAATGTTTATAAAAAAGTAACTGAAGCCAATGCATTACCTCCCTTACATATTCCTAATCCACATACGGAATCTTTGGAGGATGAAAAACCTTCTTCGTCCCAGAGTTTGTCTGCGGGACGAAGTTAGAAAAATTTATTTCGTATTGGTTATTGGTTGGTTATTGCGTAAACATATGCTCTAGGAGAAAAATACTCGCACCCATATTGCTTAAGTATGGGTATGTTAATAGCTTTAGCCGTTATCTGTGCCATTGTTTCTTTTACAACAACTTGAGCCAGTTTGACTGCATCTTCCTGACTGCGCGCAGGAACAATTGTTTTTACAGCCCATAATCGATTAGCAAATTGGACAACGGGGTCGCTGCTGACAATATAAGAAGTTGGACCATTCGGTAGAGCATCATTCACTTGTGCATAGACTGCTGTGATGAGATCAACCGTCGGACAAGGCACAGCAGGTTGATTCGCAAAAAGAGTGGAAGTGAAAATCACTGAACCCACAGCGAGAATCGTATTAATAAATTTCATAGAAAGCTCCTATTTCTTTATTTGGGATGTGATGAAGCTGGTGGCGGCGCCACAAAGCTCAGCACGTTTATTGTTCCTTGTTGTACAACCTTACCTGTTTTGGGATCAAAAGTCGGTGGAGTTTTTTGTGTGATCACAAGGAGAGTTAAATATTGGTTTGTATCAATCGTGTAATCGATGGGTTGATATAAAACATTACTTGTTCCTGCGATCGGTTTGGGATTAATCTTGATTTGATAAATTCCACCTTGTTGATCTTGGTACTTGCAACCGTTCCGCCCTCCTGCGCCAGCACTGTAAGGTTCCGTATTAAATGGGATGGATTGTGTCCAGCATTGTACGGGTACATTATTCCGATCTAAATAACTCACATCAAAATCTGATTGATTATCTTCACGATTTGCATCGCTTAACAGATTGAATACCGTAACATATTGTTTTGAGTTGGGTTCTGCACTTGCCCTTGCAGACACGGCAAGTGGCGAACAAATTAACGTGATGACGGCAGTTGCTAGAGCTAACATTGTTTTCATAAAAAAACTCCTCTTTCAGATACAAATTTTATCTATTTATTTTATCACTACTTACGCTTTATTTGGAGGCTTATATGACCCACTCCAAACGGCGTTGTTGCGTAAATCGAAAATGTTGATCCTACCGTGTCATTGCGAGGAGCGCTTTTTGCGACGAAGCAATCCAGAAAGACATTGCAAAAATCCCCTGGATTGCTTCGTCGCAAAAAGCGCTCCTCGCAATGACGACTTACTTGGACAGTGCTTCGACATTTTCGATTTACGCAACAACACCACTCCAAACAGAGCCGCGACCGTCAGGGAGCGTCACAAGCGTTTAATTTATGATATTGATCATTAGCACCACTGTTGTTTTTTTTGGACCTGTGACGCTCCCTCACGGTCGCGGCTCTGTAACAATTATTTTGAATAAGTAACGAGTTCATCAAGCACTTGTTGTGTGTGCCCATCTACTTTTACTTTTCGCCAAATCGCGGAAATTTTCCCTTCTGCATCAATCAAAAAAGTTGAACGCTGAATGCCTAAAAAAGTATTGCCAAACAAACTTTTTTTATTGATCACTCCGTAAGCTTGACAGACATCTCCTGTTTCATCCGCCAGTAAAGTAAAAGGTAATTCATATTTCTTTTTAAATTTTTGATGTTTGGTGGGCGAATCTTTTGAAATACCCAAAATGATTGCATTGTGTTTTTCAAATTCTTTAACAGTATCACGAAAATCACAGGCTTCACGAGTACAACCGGGTGTATTGTCTTTCGGATAAAAATACAAAACCACATTTTTACCGCGCAAATTTTTCAATGAAATAGTTTCATTTTTATCTGAAGTTAAAATGAAATCAGGTGCGGGATCGCCAATATTAATCGTCATATATAATCCTTTTTTTATGCTGTTTGCTTTCTGCCATAGCTATGGCGATAACTCTCATTGTTATTAGGTCTAACTTCATCAAAACCTTTTTTGACATGAGGCCATAAGTGAGCTTTCCCAGAAAAAAGCCGAGCGCCTTCCGGCAGTTTAGGTGCTCGTAAATGCGCAACGTTTTGTAATAAGTATGTCTTTGTTTTCACCAATGCCGGCTTTGGTTGGCCCGGAGGTCCAACCAGAAGAGTGTATTCATCTGCGGCATCACGTGGAAATTTTTCAAAACCCAAGGCTTCGTAATGAGTTTCACGATCACGCGCCGCTATGATAATAAGCTCTTTTTGATCGGTTAAATTGCTACTTGCTCTATTAAACAGATACGCGAGAAGAAAAATATTCCGATTTTTTGCTTGTTCAGTTGCATCTGATCCAGAAAATAATTCGATCGGTAAAATATTTTGATTCATTGTTTCATCGGACCAATAAGCAAACCCATTGTCCATGCGAAATGCGCGCATAAATCCAGAAAGATGTTGTGTTGTTTTTTCTTCCATACGAATAGGTGTAATATTTTTGTTTTTACAGCGCGCCATCATGCCAGCGACATCTTCTTCTTTATATTCTGCCATTTTAGTTTGAAGAAATTGAGCGTGCCCTTCTAAAAACATACAGTTTTCACGATAGTGAGTATCACCTTCTTCGCCCTGTATGCTTGCTTCGCCAGTAGTAAATTTAAATTCATCATCTAATCTGGCTACCAAGTCTGCACGTTCCGCTAATACAACTCCCGTTTCTTTAACTAATTGCTCGCGACTACAATGACGTAACCGCTCAAATGCTTTTGATTCTTCTGCAGGAACAAACCCTTTCAGAGTAGTGCCGGTTGGAACGATGAGAAATTGTTTCGCACCCACGTGATTTAGCATAAAGCCAGAGAGTAATTCCAACACTTGGTCTTTATCATTACCAAGACGTGCTAATGCTTCGGCGCTAATGACAGCAGGAACCGTGTTATCCATTGGATCAATAGGAAGATTAAGAACGACAGTTTCTTTTTCATCCCAGACTTGGATGCTGGAAGAAAGCCCTTCTGTGATTATTTTAATTGAAAAAAATCGTGAAGATGTCATGTAATATTTCCTTTAAATAGATTTATTTGGACCCTGCTGCATTAAGTCCAGCGAACAGGGTTAATAGTCATTCGTAAAACATAAATATATTTTCCTCAATTAAATTAAGATCTCAAGATTATTTAGCAGTATAACCACCATCTATAACCAACTCACTCCCCGTCATAAATTTAGATTCATCCGAAGCTAAATAAACAACGCCATAACCAATATCATCAGGCTCACCAATGTGCCCAAGGGGATGTAGAGAGTTTACCGTTTTTAAAAATGCTTCTTTTCCACCTTCAAATTTTTCTGCTAGTTTCTCAACAAGAGGCGTCCAAATGTAACCAGGATGAATTGAATTAACCCTAATCTTATCTTTAGCAAACAATAGCGCATCTGTTTTTGTCATTAAAGTAACAGCACCTTTAGAGGCGTGATACGGGGGCAAATCTGGCGCTCCAATTAAACCGTAAATAGAAGATAGATTAATGATACTTCCGCCATTCTGTTTCCGCATATAAGAAATAACATGTTTGGTGCAAAAGAAAACGCCTTTTACATTCACAGCAGTCACTGCATCCCACTCTTCTTCTGTTACCTCATCAGTAGGTTTATTGACTCCCGCAATACCTGCATTATTGACCAAAACATCAATGTGACCAAATTTATTTGCAATATTACTAAATGTATCACTGACTGATTTTTCATTCGCTGTATTCATCAACCAAAATTCGGCAATACCATTTTCTTGTTTTATTTGTTCAGCAAGTTTCTTGCCCTCTTGCTGATTTATATCTGTGATAGCAACCTTTGCTCCTTCTCGCGCTAGCAGTATAGACGCAGATCTTCCGATGCCTAAAGCTCCACCTGTCACAATGGCTACTTTATCTTTAACGCGGTTCATACATGTATGCTTCATCATATTGTCCTTAATAAAGTATAGACAACCATGTTATAATTTTTATTAATTCTCTTAAAGAACCAGCTATGGTAACACAATGGAGCACAAATGATGTCTTCAAATAATACAGCATGGGTTGTAAATACTGATTCAAATACTTGCCGAATATATCAATATAAAAAAGGCTCTGACCAATTGACTTTATTCAAAGAGATCAGACACCTTGAGAATAAACTAAGGGACATTGATTTAACATCCGATAAACCGGGCCATTATAAATCAAGTGGTACCACACATGGCGCATACTCTCAACCATCCGATCCAAAAGAAATAAAAATTGATGCTTTTTCCAGAGAAATTGCTGAAGAACTTGATCATGGCAGAAATATCCAGGCGTATAAAAATCTTATCATCATTGCTTCGCCTCATATGAGTGGCCTCTTATTTCAACACATCAATAAGCACGTGCATGATTTGGTAACTCACAAAATAGAGAAAGACTTAATTCATTTGCCAGATCATGAATTATTAGTTTTTTTACGGGCTCATACCCAGTATCCTGATGATTAATATTATCGACATGAATATACTTTTAACGATCATCTCATCAAAATTATTTCTCTTGTATTTTTTTCTTATTGTCCCTGTCGCGATAATACAAAGAATTAAATATCCTCGCATCATCATCAATACTATTTGGTTCTCAACTGATGGGAATCTTCCTGAAAAAGTAACTCAGAATCTTGTGCGATTAGCTGATCAAATTCAACATTCGCCATTTCGCTTTTATTATAAACTTCATTTTTGGACTGATAAGAAAACATTAAATTCTGAAATAAAAAAAACCCTCAAGCAAAAAAATATTTTAATAAAAGATTATAACTCGCTCGCCATAGTCGATGAAGATGATAAAAAAATAAATAATTTGATAAAAAAATTGGTTTCATTGGGCGATGATCAACATAAGTTTTTTTTCACGATGGCTTCTGACCTGTTTCGAATGCATCTTCTTTTTAAAAAATTACCTGAAAAATTTCCTCGTGCCATTTGCTGTTACCTAGATTGTAATGATGTGAAATTAAACAAAATAACGCATCCACGCATTTTTAAAAATCTTCAAAAAACCGCATTCAGCAAAACACCCGCATTTTGCGAAGACGAAAAAATAACATCCATAATGCCCGATAACGATGTTATTCTCGTAAAAAATAAAGAAAATCAACTGTACCTATTAAATATTTTTCATACTTACTATCACAATTTAGAAACCACTTGTCACAATTTAAAAGAATTAATCGACTGTTTAATTAAAATGAAAAATAGCCAATATTTGGATAGGCTGACAATTATGTACTGTATATTTAGCACAACACATATTATACAAACAATTTCATATCTGCATAACGATAATGAAAAAAGCATCCTGTTTAAATTTGAAAATGATATTGTCAAGATTAAGCAAATTGGCATTACCCAACATTCCGCTGATTTTTTTGATTATCAAAATGATAAAGATCAAACTTGGCTTGAATTTTCCGAATCAGAAGAAAAACAAAACTGTACTCTCAATACTGTTTGGCAAAAAATATTCTCAGATAAAGAAAATTTAATTATGCAGAGAACAGCTGAAACCGTGCACCCCGCCTCTCCCGAACCTGACAATATTTAGCCTCTTTTGTTTAACGTGATCAATAATTGATTTATTCTGGGCTTCTTAGTACACTCCGTTTTTCTAACTTTGATAGAAAGGAACGTTATGAAAAAATTAGCCACCGCAGGGTGTTTGAGTGTTATTTGTGCAACGATGTTTACAGGGTGTTCCGTAGAATTGACCCATGATTCTACGTCCATAAAAAAAGTCAGCGACGTTAAACTGGCTAATGGTAATGCGGCTCGAGTAGGTTGGATGCCCGTTTCGCCTGAATGGCATTGCAGACAAGTAGACAAACAGTCCGGCACTGTTTTCATGAATCAACTTAAAGGATCGCTTACTTTCAGCGGTGCATATCAAGAAATGGAAAATCAAGCAGTTGAATACGCAAATAAAAATAATCTAAAAACAAATTACATTTATTTATATTCTCCACATCAGACAGCGATCAATGGTTTCAATCTTTCGATGTTTTCGGAATCCAGCGCAACGTTTTATCAATGTAAAATATTGCCTGCTGTTAAAACCAGTCTTTTTTAAAGGACGAATATAAAATTGAAAAAGATAATTATTTTATTGGGTAGTCTTTTTTTATCATCCTGTTCGGTTTATATGGCTTCTCAGGAAAGAGGAACATCTGCTGAAGAACTTCAACAATGCCGTACACGAACCTGTTTGATGAAAACAGGCGTGTCTCTTGTTTCACAAAAAACCAATAAACAAGATGTGGTGGTTGAAGAAATATTTGAAGTGCAAAAGCCGACAAAATCCACTGGTAGAGCAGCAGTAAATGGCGCTCTCGATGTGGCGACGTTAGGGCTTTGGGAAGTAGCAGGTACACCGACAGAAGCTATTTTAAGCATGCCTGATAAATATCGAATTGCGGTATTTTATAAAGCGAATGGTGAAGATATCAAATCAATACGCGTGTTCAATGCAAAATAATTGCTTCAAATGTCATGGCTCTATTTAAAACTCGCACTTTGGTGCGGGTTTTGGATCTGCGCCATAAATCTCTCATAAAATATATCACCTCTTTCTCGGCAGTTGTTTCCAAAATGGAAACAGCTGCTCTTTTAATCAAAACTACCGTTTCTTATTGATAAAACAGGTTTAATTTTGGATATCAAGAAGCTTGGTCAAGATTATAATATTTATCCACTTGAAAAGGTACCCTTTTAGGGTATAATAAAGACAAGGGACATTTTTATGGTTTTTATAGAAGCTGCTCCATTTACTAAATACTTACAGGATTATTTGAATGATGATGAATATCGCGAGCTTCAGAATTTTTTAATAGATCAACCGGAGGCTGGCGATCTTATTCAAGGTACGGGTGGATTACGTAAATTACGCTGGAGTTTGAATAACAAAGGCAAGCGCGGAGGAATTAGGGTTATTTATTATTGGCAAATATCAGAAGACAAAATTTATTTTTTTACCCTTTACGCAAAAAACGAAATATCCGATTTATCGAACGATGAAAAAAAGGCACTTAAGAAAATGTTGGAGGATTGGCAATGACTACCACAAAAAAACGAAATTTATTTGAAGAGCTGAAGCAAGGCATTCAAGAAGTTAAAGATCATAAAGCAGGGAAAATGACTTTGCGCACGCACAAAGTTGAAAAAAGACCGCGTCCCACTGTAAACCCTTCGATTATTCTTGATACTCGCGAAAAGCTTCACATGTCGCGTGCGGTGTTTGCTATCAAATTGGGAGTTTCCGTACGTACGTTAGAAAAATGGGAACAAGGAACAATCGTACCTAATGACCAAGCAGCAGCGCTTATTCTATTAGTGAGAAAATATCCCGATACACTCAAACGATTGGAAGACATCTAACAGAAGAGATCAAGTCTGGATAATTGACATATCAACCAAAATTCTTCTTTTAACGTTACCGCGCAGGTGAAAATGTATTTTTCCATTGCCGCATTTCGGCAAAAACGTCTAACGGTGTATTTAATTTTTTAGAACTGTATTGCTCAACGGTTTCCACAACAACCGCTTCAGTACATCGCAAAAATGGATTTGTTTCTTTTTCAATGCTTAATAAAAAAGGAACGGACGGTTTGTCTTGAGAAAGCAATATTTCTGTTTCAAAAATACGATGTTGAATGGAATTATTATTGGGCTCTATTCGTTTTGCAAATTGCAAATTTGAAAGTGTATACTCATGCGCGCAATAAATCAGTGTATCGTTAGGTAATCGTTGCAATCGATTGAGAGACGTATACATCTCTTCAAAGGTTCCCTCAAAAACACGACCGCAACCTGAACCGAATAACGTATCGCCGCAAAAGAGAAGATGATTCGTTTCATCGTAATAACACACATGATCCAGTGTGTGACCAGGAACAGCAAGCACGTTAAAACGCAAAGAAAAATCAACCAAATCCACAAAATCACCCTCACCGACCCAATGTGTTGCCGAAGAAACGTGACTAAGAGGATTTGCATAGATGCTCGCACTGGGATACTGTTTTAATAAATCACCAACACCGCCTATATGATCATTATGTTTGTGCGTAATTAAAATAGTCGTCAGATTTAAATTCATCTCGCGCAAAATGTTTAACACGGGTGTGGCGTCACCCGGGTCAATGACAAAAGCCGCGTTAGCATCTCTATTTATACCAAGCCAGATATAATTATCTTTAAAAGCTCGAATTGGGATAATTTCTACAGCAGGTAGGCTGCTCATGTCATTGCACTTTTCCAATATACATTTCTCCAGTTGTAACCAAGGGGTCAAGTCTGGACAATTGACATTAACCAGCATTTTTTCTCTTTAAGTCAATTGTCCAGACTTGACCCTGAGCATACTTGGAATATTTTGCATCCTACCACTCCAAGCGGGATAGGAACTTATCTTGAACGGGTCGGCACACTTCTTCCGGCTGGCTTAGCAATTGCATTATGTGTTCTCTCAACTGTACTGGTGGATCGGGAATGCTCATCTGGCTTCAACCGCAAAGGTTCAGTCACCCAAGCTGCCTGATTTGCTACAGGATGTGTTCCCGGAAAACCTGGAAGAGGCTCTGGCGTTGGGTGTGGATTGGTAAAAAATAATGATCTGCGCGGCGGGCTCGGCGAAGCGACTCTTGTAGGCGAATTTTCTTGGCCTTCGGACTTCCCTTCATGCTCTAAACCTGGTGTCGAGCGTTTGAGAGTGCGAAGCCGCTGTTTAGCTTGTTCACGTCCTATGTGTACCCTTTCAGCCAACCTAAAACGACTTGATGTCTTTTGTACAGCATCATTGGGATCGGGAGCCTTAATTTCTCCAATATCAGGTATCGTAGAAACGTTCCCGGTTAAACCTGTGTCCGTAAGCATATCTTCGGGATATGCCATCAGTTCAAATTGCTTTCTGACAGTAGCAACAATAAGCTTCTCGCCCGTAAGTTTTTTCTCACATGCTGCTCTTACTGTTGTTCTAAGTTCATCATGTGCTTTAGACTGACCTGCAGTATGAGCATTATTTTCAAACGCATAACTGTGAGCTGCAATCTTACCCTCGCCTTTATCTTCCTTTTTAAAAAAAGTTAATCTTGTGGATGTTCGAGCGCCCGATTGAACCTGAGCAACATGGCTTCGAAGTTTATTGGGGGGATTTTCCTTTGCTTCATCAGGAATGTGACTAATTTCTTCACGTAAGTCAGTTGGTACAATTTCATGTAGCCCTCCAACTCCTTTTTTAGATCTTTGTCGTACGTCATCTTCCCCAGGCTTTTCTCCTTTAATTTCTGCCAGCATTCCTTTCTCACCCATATAACTGCTTTTTTTTCCTTTAAGGGCACTAGAATCTTGCAACGTCGTGTAAGAAGTTATGAGCGGCGGGGCTGGGGCGAATATGATACAGGCAGGCTGAATATCTTTTATTTCTTGCTCTTCAGGCGGTTTTTCTTCGCACCCCCCTTCCTTTTTTTTAAAAAATTCCGTGGCATCTTTTATAAAAAATCCCCCGACACCATCATTTTTATCTTCTTCAGCTGTATTTCTCATCCGATCTTGCAATTCTATCCTTGCATTAAATATTGCTTCCTGATTTGCTATAAATTCATGAATATCACTAAATCCATTGCCTTCAGCAATATCACGAGCCGCTTCCCCATAAAAATTCTGCCATCTAATTTTAATTCCCTGTTCTACAAGTTTTTCTACAATTCTTAATCCGCTTTTAAGTTCTACAGCACGATGCAGGGCTGTATTATCAGCGCTGTCTGTAGCATTGATATCAGCTCCTTTAACAAGGCACAATTCAATAAGCTCAATTGTATCTTCTAGATTAATTTCTTCAGATTGGATAATTAAGTGTAATGCGGGGGTATCATATTTATTTGTGACATCTGGATCTACATCTTCATTTAAATATTTTTTAATATCCGGAACATTTCCTTTCTCAATCGCTTCAATTAATTTTTGATTCAACAATCTTTCTTTCATGTTGCTTTCCTAATAGATTGATTATGCTATCTGCAATGCCAATATTCTATCCCTATCAAAAGGAGAATCATTCGCTGCCTGTCGTTTAAAATCATATATTGTAACGAAGGGGTCAACATTAACCAGCCTTTTTCTCTTTAAGTCAATTGTCCAGACTCGACTCCTCTCTCTCTCTGTGATGTGAATTTTAACGAATCCTGCTATAATTCTGGCCAAAATATACAAATCATTTTTTAGGATTAATCTATTACCATGAAAAATCATAGTGCTATCGCTTTTATTCTTCTCGCGTTGTTTGGATGTTCAACAGTTGCGTTTGCTGACAAGTGTCCTTTGGCCGGTGAAACAGCGCATATTTCTACCTTCGATGATCTGAATCATATGTTTGTTTGCGTCGCCACCACAGATACGGAAGGCACCACTTTTTTGTTAGATCAAGATCTCGATCTTAGTGGGCATCCGTATCAATTTCAATCACGCTTGTATAGTACTTTTAAAGGAACATTTGATGGGCAAAATCATCAAATTAGCAACTTTACAGATGGTTCTCCATTTTTTTATACCATTGGTGGAAATCATCCTGTAGTGAAGAATCTCATTCTCACACATGCAGCGATTGGCTCGATTGCTTTACTGAGTGATGCTGCGACTGTTGTTGATATGTTAAATAGTGGAACCATTGAAAATGTTCATGTCATTAATAGTACCGTGACTCAAGGCAATGATACCCCTAGTAATACAGCAGGTTTCGCTGCTCAACTACTCGGTGGAACCATCGACCATTGTTCGTTTAATGGAGAAGTTAAGATATTGAAAGATCAAGGTGTGGATCTTGGCGGATTAGTGGGCGGACAATTTGCTGGAACAATTACAAATAGTTCGTTTGACGGAAAAATTTCTTTAATTGGAAATGGCAATTCTAATATTGGTGGATTAGTGGGTAGTGTTGTCATGGGAGGACTTGTTACACACAGTTTTTCTACTGGTGAAATAGATCTCATTGGTAAAAATAATCGCTCTATTGGTGGATTAATCGGGTCACTTTTCACGAGTGTCGATTCAAGTTACTCGAGTATGAAAATAACAGCTGAAAGTAATTCAAGTAGTAAATACATAGGAGGTTTAATCAGTGATTCCAACTATGGAATCATTACTAATTGTTATGCGAATGGCTCTATCATTTCTGATAATTCAACAACAGAGTTTGTTGCCGGATTAGTGAGTTCTATCCACGCGGGACAGCTTATAAACAGTTATAGCGCTACCACAATGAATCCAGGCAATTATGGATTAGTTGCTATGGGTGATGCTGATTGTGAAAATAGTTACTGGGATATCAATACAAACAAAAGTGAAATCTCTTCAGTTTGTGTAGATGGAAAAAGAACGACAGATGAAATGAAAAATCCCGACTTAAGTAAAACATACCAAGGCTGGGATTTTGCAAAAATTTGGTCAAAAACGCCGAATTCCTACCCTACATTAACGGCCACTCCATTGCATTTAAATTAGGGTCTGTTGACAATTGGTTTGATGATTTTAAAAAGCGGTAGAATCGGCTAAAATTTCCGCAAATTCTCGTTAAATAGCGGTACTATTCGCCTCGAATTTGCGAAAATTTTATCTCGATTCCCCCCCTAAGATTTTTTCCTATTCATCCCAATCAATCTGACAGGCGCTTCGGTGCCATCCATGATTTTCATCGGTAACGCGAAAACATAAGAATCCGCTGGGTCCAGTTGGTTTGCATTCGCTACATTTTCTATAATATATTTTCCTGCGCCGAGCATTACTCGATGTACTGGAAAATCAGAGCCAAATGCATCAGGAGACAGCGTATCAATTCCTATACCAACAATTTTTCTAGAAAGTAACAAATTTGCTGCTTCAACGGAAATACTCGGGAAAATTTTTTCATTTCTATATTTTTCGGGCTGATCCCAGCGCTTGTCCCATCCAGTATAAAGAATCACAAAGGCTCCTTCGGGTATGGTCCCATATTTTTTTTCAAAAGAAAAAACATCATCCGTTGTTATCCTGTAATTTTCATCTGCATGATCAGATACATCAATCACTCTGCACACACTGATTAATTTTTTGAGTGGAATATCGCTAATCGAATCAGCTTGCTCATAACAGTGCGATGGTGCATCCATGTGTGTTCCAATTCCTGCAGACATTTCAAGACGTTGTACTCGAAATTTCAGGTCTCCATCAGATTCAGCATTTTGAATAAGCCGCGCATTATATTTAAAACCAACATCGATGCCCCAATGCGGCACATTCGCTGTTAACGTATGTGTCAGATCAATAAAAATAAAATCATCCAAATTAAAAATTTTTTGCATATTATTTCCTTATTTAATTACAGGCTTGAATAGTAATGCCGATGCCTATGATGTCTTTAAGTCAATTGTCCACTGAGCGATTCATTGGGTATGTGCGCAAATCGAAACTATTCGAGAACAGTGAAGAAAAAAAATTTTATCAATTAATGGGGAAAATAAGTAGTGTTAATACCATTTACAAAGAGAAATGAAATGTGCAATTGTGCAAGCCTGACCCTCGGTTTTCCGGTTTTGCGCTGGTCATAAATTAGCCTTTCGAAGGCTGTTGGCCAAATAACTTATTGCGTTAACTTGTCCTTTATCCTAATATTCGCGCTCTGTTTGAGTGTTTTTGACAGGTTCGCCGACGTAGCTCAGTTGGTAGAGCAACTGATTCGTAATCAGTAGGTCGCGTGTTCGATTCACGCCGTCGGCAGTAATAAAATCAATAGGCTATAGGTTTTTCTCAAAAAGATAAAGATGCCATGTAGAAGCAATGTAGAGGGATGGGGAATAGTTAAATGGAAATCGACAATTTTTGGGCAGCAATAGCAAGCTATCGATGGGTGTTATTTGGGCTTGTTGTGATTTGGGTTCTTCGCCAAGGATTTTCTTTACTTTTGGTTTCCTTCGCAAACCTTTGCAACCGAATTAAATCCACCACGTTTGAATTTATTGGTATGAAGTTTGGTGCCGATGCTTCGTCGTCATTGGGTAGTGAGGGCATTAATGATGAGAAATTTAATGTATTCTTAAAAGCATTTCAAAGCCCCGTTATTACAACCGAAGAAAAGACAATAAGAAATCAATTGGCCGAAGCAAAATGTTCAGATGGTCAGGCTATCACCGTGTTAATTTCACAGTTGGCAAATAGAAATGTGTTGACGTTGCTTTGTCTCATAGATCGATCGATATATGAAGAGCAAATAAAGTTGTTACTGCATTTAAACACTAACAATAAGACTTGTACCGGCGATGAATTGCAACAATTTTATACTTTATGGTATGAAAAAAGCATTAAATTTAAAGAGGCTATTTCAGCAATAGACGATAAAGCCTCTAGCTATGCAAATAGCACGTATGAACAATTTCTTGGGTTTTTGGTTACGCATGGCTTAATAAGTCAAAATATTAGTGGCTATAGCATTACTCCATTGGGTAAAGATTATTTAAGCTTTATTGTAAGAGTCGGAAGGCAGCTTCCTCAAAATAAAGTCGATGAATCGATACTAAAAAATGATAATGGCTAGGCTGTAGTTTATTCCATATTATGAAATTGGCGCTAATCAAAGGTAGATATGGCTAACAAAAAATGGAAAATATTTGAAACTTTGGTTGCCAAGGTTCAAGCAGATTTAGCGCCTGATGCTTCAGTTAGATTGGATCAAAAAATTCTTGGCAAAATTTCAAAAAGAAAAAGGCAAATTGACGTCCTTGTTCAACAAAATATCGGTAATTACCCCGTCAATATTGTTATCGAATGCAAGGACTTTAAAAAACCTTTAACTGTAAAGCAAGTTGAAGCGACTATTGGCTTAATGCAAGATGTGGGCGCCAACATAGGGGTAATCGTGGCTGCTCATGGATTCACTAAATCAGCCTTAGCGGTTGGCAAAAATGCACAATTGAAACTATATAAACTAATTGATGCTGGCAACCATGATTGGAAGACTGATATTGGACTGCCAGCCGTATGTTTTGTTAAAAATCTAAATCAGTTTAATTTTGTTATTACTTACCTTGGGAATGATCGAATTCCCATTGATCACTCGAGGATGCTGTATAACAATCAAGGTCAAGAACTTGGGTTTGCTGAAGATGTGCTGGTTGATTGGTGGCTTACAGATCAAAATGAAATTCCAGCAGGTGTTCATGAAAGCGTTGACTTTATAACATCCGATATATTTTTTTTAATTGAAGATAAACTATTTCCTGTTAAATTTTCAGCTAGCCTGTTGGTTGAAGAAATTATTTATTTCAGAAGATGGCCTTTAACAGCAATTTCAGGATTTGAGGATCAGACTAATAAAGAAATTATAACGAGAGGTTTTACGTTGGGTAATTTAACTATTGACGAACTAAAAAACAATTGGATAAAAATAAAAGATGCTCGTGAGTTATCAATTAAACCTGTTATCACCATGCATATTACCACCTGCGCTCTCTTATCAAAAGATGTGATCCGCAATCCTAATTTATTCACCTAATTTTTTTTCTATCAAACAGGTATCAATATATTCAATATAAACAACACGGCCATGTTCATTTTGATAATGAATAATCACATACGGCCAATTTTCTGAGGGATGAGTAGCCTTGTAAGATTGTATCTGTTTTTTGGCTTCATCAAGCGTAACAAAATAACCTAAGCCAGAATCACAATCACCACGACCATTGTGGAAATTTATTCCAAAAGAATTTTTTGGGATGCCAACTCCCAATCGTGCCACCTCATAATTTTTTTCCATAAAATACCTTGTTCATAGAATGTTGAATTAACGTTAATAATCGTATTCAATTTTTTTTAATATTTCATTTTTTTCACGCTTATTGAGCTGAGCAAATAATTTTATCCATCGCGCTAATTCATCCGACTCAGCATAAAAATACGCAATAGGGAGTTTAAGCACCTTTGCAATACGTTTTAGCATAGTGAAGTCAGGGGTATGACGACCTTTTTCGTAATGATTCATGCGAGCGCTCGCAGAAAACTCATCTATGCCAGCAGCAATACCCAGTTTCTTTTGAGAAAGCTTGGCAGCTTTGCGGGCTTCTTTGAGTCTTTTGCATAGAGGTGAACCGGTCATTCCTAACTCGCCAGTAAATAATTTACTAGCTTAGAGAATCTAAGTTTTTATATTTTTTAGATACTTAGGAATCCTATACATTATGTGAAAAATGGGGTATATTGCGCACATAATAATCAATAATGAGTGTGTTTTACTCAGCTATGGGCTTTGAGACCAGGCAGTCCTCTTGGTGAGATAAAAAATCGTTTAAATTTAGTGAGGTATAAAAATGCTAACAACTCGTGGCAACAAAGTAGCCCCAGCCGAAGAGTACTACGCTGATTCTCTATTGATGCCGCCAAAAATCACCGTGGAAATGATTTTTTCTTATTCTCTGATGACAATATTGGCGTTGTTTTTCATATCGTTTCTAGCAATTTATTTTTTTACTTTGATAGGAGCACTTAAGTTGCAGAATAGGAGTAAAAATTTTATGTCAGTTAGACTGCTTACAGCATCAACAATATATTGGCTGTTTTATTTGTTGATTTTTGGTTTTTTAATTTCTAAGTTTAATGATTTCGGTGATCAATATATTGATATTTTGTTATTCATTTCTCTCACGTTTTCTTCATTGATGGGGTATGGTTATTTTATTTTAGAAAAAATGGAAAAAATTTCCATTTTGGGTTTTTTAAATAGCAATGAATCCTGTAAGAAGTTTTCAAAAATAATTTTTATTGGGTTAACCGGATTATTGGCTCCATTGATAATATTTTTATCTCCACATATTTTCAATATTATAGTAGCATTGATAAATTTTTATGTCTGTTGTGCCTATATTTTAATTCTTAAAGAAGCTGCTATTTCTCGACCAGTTTCTTGAATTTCTCAAAATCACGAGCGAGCTGCATAGCTATTACCCTCATCTTGCGAAGAGTTTCTTTGTTAGCCGCATGTTCTTTAGCATTTTTTTTGTCTAATGCTTCTCTCAAAACCGCGTAGGGCACGCCAATCTGATTGCATGTTTCTTCTAATGTGCGATTATTTTTTACTGAATCCTCGATGATCTTTAATACGGCATTATTCGTGAGCCTCATAATATAATCCCTCAAATTAATTCGCGTTAGCTTTTTATGACTGTGAAGATGATGAAAAAATTGTTGCTTTTGCCTGATGCTGATCGAAATTATTTTGGAGTTTTTTAACCATCTCCAACAGTTCAATTATGGCTATATTTTCTTGAAAATATTTCACAACACTGAAAAGAGATTTGGCTTCTCTGGGAGTGATTTTTTGCTGTGCCACGAGAGTTAAAACCTGCTTTCCGATTTCCATCGAATTTTCGAGAGTGAGTTCCGTCGAGATATCTAAACCAATCGGTTCATCAACTGGCTTCGCTGGCATCATTCTTTCGAGCAAAAGTCGCAACATGGGTTCATTACCTGCTAAAGCAAGTTCTATTGCCTTATCAAATAATTCTTTTTTATGTGGAACAACTAATGCATTAAATGCCTGCTGCCTATGACCTGTACCTGGTGTCCTTCCTGCACGGTTTCCGTTCCATTTGTCGCCTTTTTTAAAAGTCATTTTTCAATCCTTAATAGTTAGTTGTAGATAATAGCTAGAGCTCAACTGCTTACCATTGAAAATTCAACATACTGCATTATTTTTTGTTGGGGATGGCTTAGGTATTGAAATGATTTTGGATCAAACCAAAGCATTATTTTGCCCTCCCATTCACCGTTACGTTGCTTGTCACAGCGCCAAATACAATCGCACTCTTCAAGTTTTTTTGTTTGATCGAGGCTAAGAGTAACTCCATTGGCTTGCAACTGAGCAATTTCTTCTTTTGCTTTGTTCCGCCATACCGTAAAACAATTATCAGCTTGATCGCTGATGCTACCTCCGCCTTTAATATCCAACTTACCCGGTAATTTTGATTCATCATCAGCTTTACGTGGGTGAACTATAAGATGAATATGGCAATTGTGTTGATTTTTAAAATCACATAATTGTCCAATAAATTCTTTTTGTGATTTGTAATCGTCGTCCGCAATATCAAGCATCATCAAAGAGTCAATTACGAAAATTTCAACGCCGTAACGCTGCTTGGCATATAAAAACACATCTAAAAGCCGATCTCTTTTCGCTGTGCCAGTAAGATTGAATAGCCATAACTTATCGGCGTACCAATCATGAATCGCTCGAATGTAGTTCTCTGTCGGTTCTATACAACCAGAAGCTTGGCGAGTCAGGCGCATCAATAATTTTTTCGGTTTAATTTCAAGGGAAGCGATACAGACACGAGCGCCTTGTTTCATTGAATGCAGCATGATATGACCGAGAAATTGTGATTTACCGTGTCCATTTATCCCTGACCAAACACTCAGTTCTTCCGGTCGAAATAAAACTTTATCTTTAACTTTTTCCCATGGTGAGGCGATACCTGCCTGTTGTCCTTGGGGTGGATAAAATTCTTTAATGACATCATCGACAAATAAATGTGCCGCTTTTAATTCTTCCGGATCAAGAGTTCTGGCGTTATCAAAACATTTTTCAATCTCTTCTTTTGAAACACCTTTCTGTAAGCACTCATTAGCATCCTTATATGGCAGCTTCACTATGCGACACCGGTATCGCCCTAATCGCATGACTAATTCGGAAATGGCTATCTGTCCTTCTTTGTCATTATCCAGACAAAGGAAGATTTCATCAAAAACAGCTAATCTATCAAACTCATTCTCAACCCACTCATGTTTTTTTCCACCGCCACCACCAAATGGAACGGAAAGCGCTGATACACCATACTGATGTAATGACATAGCATCAATTTCACCTTCCGTAAGCGCTACTTTTCTTGTGCTTGTTGATAATGCTTGCCAGCCGAATAAACATGGTTCGCAATTTGACTCTATGTACATTCTTTTTTTTCCATTTGGTTGGCTCTCAGAGCACCCGCGTTCCAGTGACAGATATTTAATAAAAATTAAATCATCATCTCGAAAATAATTAAAAATAATTTCTTGCTTACGTTCGCCAACTTTAAATTCTTTAACGGTGTCAAAGGATAATTTTCTTTCTGTTGTTAAATATTGCAGTGCAGGTGACTGAAGTGAATTTATTGGGTTTGCCTTTTCTACCGGCGGTCTTGAAAATTTTTTTTGCTTAGACTCTTCAAATGTAGGCTGATCTATCCCTAAATACTTTTGAGCGTCTGCGAGCGCCTCTTTAAGCGAAATTTTCCGGGTTAACCGCCAAAGATCAAGAAGGTCGCCACTGTCGCCCGTTGCAAAATCTGACCACACTCCTGATTTCTCACCAACAAGATGAACCCCAAGTGACTTGCCTTCTTCTCCTCCGATGCTCCCTACACGCCATTCATTGCCTTCTCGTTTTCCTTTAGGTAGTAAATAAGAAGTAACTTCTTCGGCACGTTGAGATAACATTGCTGATATTTTTTTAAAATTGCTTTCCATCAGATCGCCCCCGCCATTAAATCATTGGTGCCGCTGTTTGATTTTGTAATTTTTTTCGGTGGGTTAATTGCATAAGAAATAAATTGTTCGATCTGATCCGCGCTCCGAAAAATTAAATCTATTCTGTCATAACGTTTATTTTCAGGATTATTGCCAGCATGATATGGTGATAGCGAGCAACCATTAATTGCCTGCTTTAATTGCTCCACCGTATAACCGAGCTCCAAAGCTTGCTTGATTTTTTTTCGCCGTTTATCGTCAAACTTAGCCGAAGGATGATCCATCACGGTTTTCCAATGTCTAAAAATATCCTGAATTTTGCTGCTGGTAGGTTGATTTTTCTCAGAAGACATAGAAGATTCAGTTTCACACATATCTGTTTGTTCTATTGTTTGTTCTAATGATCTTTCTATTATATTCCCGTCCAAATTCTGGATGTTGGATTCATCAAAATCCGGACTTTGGATGTCAAAATTCCTACGTTGGATTTCCCTGTGTTGGGATTTTGGACTTTGGATAGTCATGTCGAGATTTAACTTATAAATATTTGATCGGCGATAACCGCGATTATCGCTACGTTTAGTTTTAGAAATTAATTTATGCTCTACTAGCGCATTTATATGAGCAGAAACGCTTGATCGAGTGATACCACATTCTTTCGCGATTAGCGCTATTCCTGGCCAGCAGATTGCATCGTGATTGGCGTGATGAGCCAATATCACTAAGACGAATTTTTGACAGCCTTTTAGAGGTTGCCGTAATGCCCAGTTGAACGCATCAATTGACATAGCTGTCACCCTCAGTAATTAAGTAAATCACAGATGAACCTAATTACTGCTTGATGCGTCTCATAAGGTAGAGGGTGGTGCTTTTCTAGCTGACGCGTCATAAATACATATTGATGGTCGGGAAACAGGTTGTCAGGCGGCAGTTCAAAAACGATATTTTTGAAAGTGACGGTTTTATTTGTCATGGCCGCCCCCAGTTGCTTTGCCTGCGGTCGAAAAGCACGGTTGCTGGTTTTCCAGATACGATAGGATGTCGTTTTTTTTGTAGCGGACGGCACGGCCAATTTTTATAAATGGAATTCCGATTCCTGCCCATCGGTTACGTTCCATTGTGGCGGCAGAGCAATCTAGGATTGCACACAAGGTTTGTTGAGTGAAAAGGGTGGATAGCGGAGCTAATTCAAATTCTTGTAACAGCTCTAATCGAGATTTTTTACTGCTTGAATGAGGTTTTTTCACTGGGTATGCCCCCGATAGAAATCAATCCAATGCTTTGCAATGCAAAGCACACATTGATCATCTACCAGGTTACCCATGTTAGAAAATGTGCAAGGCGGCGCAGGTTATCCTATTCGGGGCTGTCCGTTTGATCCTCGCAGATAACAGGTTATCCTTTCGGGGCTGTCATCCATCTTACAGGTCTGAGGCTGATAATGTCGCGGTTAAAGTCGAAGGTTATCTACTAGGGATTTTCAATCTGCCTATCCAGGTTACCCATTACTGAGGCCGTTAGTTGCAGATGAAACTTGCCAATTCGGGCTCCAACTAGAACGTTCCTATTTTATAGGATAAATAAAAAATAGTGCAAGTAACTTCAAGGATATTTAAAGCATTATTCGTATATGGTTGGATAAATTATTTTTCATTTTTAATTTTAATGGTGTTTTTTATATCAGATGTAATTTCAAAAATCGTTTTTGCTCTGCCAATTGCTACGGCATCTTCTTTGAATTGAACAAAATTTTTGAGATCAACAATTAGAGCGAATTCTAGTGAGTCAAGTATTGGACTTAATAGAGCATGATGGATTTCGTCGATTTTGCTTTCTGGGAGCGCATTGTTAATAACTTCTAATAATTTTCCTTTTTTAAATACCCCATCAAGCTCCCCACCAATTTTGGCGCTCTCAAATTGTGTCACGGCATAATAAATAATCATGCTATATGCCAGGTACAATGACCAAGCCTTGTGCGTAACCCAAGGACGCGCCAATTCTGCAGGCTGATTTTTTGTATTTTCTGCTTCAGCAAGCAAACTGGTAAAAGTGCATTGTGAGAAGCGATTCAAAAAGGTTTGAATTTTTGGATCAGCTGCTCGTTTTTTTATTTCTGCAAAGTCCCAGGTTCCCAAGCACTGCGCAGCAACACTAAATTTTTTCATTGATAACAATGCCCTCCACAAGTGATCAGCGGCGCTAATTTTTCGTGATTGTAATTCTTTATTCTCTTGAGAAATTGTTTGTAATAACATTTCATGAAAATGTTGTTGCTCTTGCCGCTTTTCTTCAAGTTCTGATTTGAAGTTCTCAATGTCTTTCTTGAATTTATATTCAACAAAATTTATTACATATTGAGCAATAAACTTTCTTGAAATAAAAGATATAACAGCAAGCATTACAATTGTTATGCTGCTTCCTAATATGGCTTCCAGCATTTGTATTTTCCTTACGCTAATGAGTAAAAACCTGAAAATATGTCGATTGAATCGACATATCCTAGAAACATGTCGATTTTTTTAAATTATTTCGACATATTAAACTGCTGATGCAATATAATCAATAGGTTATTTTGATAAGGCTTTAATCAATTCATCATTAACAAAGTATTGGTCGCGCCCCATTTTGACACCTCGCAACAAGCCAATTCCTTCTAATGCTTGCAGGTAAGTAGCAGCAGTTTGCCGTTTGGCGATACCAGCTTCTTCTAAAAATCGGATTTTGCAGTAAGGGTGAATAAAGATAGTTTCAATTAAATCTTTGCTGTAAATTTTTGGTGCTTTAGCTTTAACTAGCGCTCGAGCTGATTCCATTGCTTCAAGGATGCCAGCAACACGCTGTTGAGTTTCAAAAGCTGTGGTTTCAATTGCTTCGAGGATGTAGGTGATCCACTCAATCCATGCTCCTTGTTCTGTTACATTGCGTAACCCTGAATAATAAGTTGGCTTGGTACGTAAAATGTAATGACTTAAAAATAGGATGGGGGTATCAAGCAAACCTTTTTCTACGAGAAACAAAATATTAACAATACGGCCAGTGCGGCCATTTCCATCAACAAAAGGGTGAATGGCTTCAAATTGGTAGTGCAATACAGCCACTTTAATCAGTGGATCAATATTATCCTCGGCGTGCAGAAATGCCTCAAGGTTGCTTAATTTGTCACGAATAATAGATTCCCCTTCTGGCGGTGTATAAATGACTTCACCTTTTGAGTTTGCAATTTTTGTTCCAGGAACTTTACGAATCCCTATATTTTTTCCTTTGATAATTTCTGCAATTTCAACAAATAAATTAGTAGCCAGTGGCTTTTGTTTTAATGATTTAAACCCATGCCACAACGCTTGGCGGTAGAGCAATACTTCTTTAGCATGAGGATTAGTGGATGACTTTTCATCCGCAGCAGCACGATAAAGTTCATCATTTGTTGTAACGATATTTTCGATTTCAGAAGAAAGACGCGCTTCTTGTAGCACGATTCCATTTACTAGGATACCCTGATTCGGAATCGAATTTACCAAGCCTTTTAACTCAGCCAGCCTGCGGTTTGCAGAAATTGCCTTTTTTAATACTGCTGCTGTTTCTAGTTCAGCTGCTGGTGGAAGCGGGGGTAGTTCATTGTAAGGCTGATTAGGATTCATTAAATTTCCCTTTTGTTAAGATAGTACTGTTTTTTTGAACTGTTGCAAATTATGCAACAGTTCTTTAATTTTAAAGAGTAATCTCGATCTTGGCAGTATGTGACAATTTTGCACATACTGAATTTTTTAATGTTGCTTTTCTTGCAGCTTATGCAATGGAATAACAGAGGCTTGAATAAGGCCAATTTGTTTTAAAATGTGGTCTGTTATCATTTGCATCGGTTTACGTAGCCGCTCTACATCCAGCATGATATAGCCGGCCGTGACGTCATTATTCATTTTGTGATTCATTAATTTTTTTAACGCATAAGCCGGAATGTCTAAGCTTTCGGCTATTGTAATGAAAGTCCGGCGTAGATCGTGAACAGTGAATTGGATTTTAGTGCCGTCAATCACTTTAGCGATTTGCTTGCGGGGTTCGATGATGTACCCGTCAGCACCCGTGCCAGGAAAAACAAAATCGCTTGTTGTGTTTTCTTTGCGGTTTTCAAATAAGTCATAAAGATAATTGGATAGCGGTAACGTGTGCGGTTCTCTGTTTTTGGTATCGATTACCGTTAACGTTTTCGCTTTCAAATCGATTTGTTCCCACTGCAATTTTGCCGCTTCTTGACGACGTAATCCTGTAAATAAAATTAGAAGCAAATAGTCGCGCAAAGTGGTATTCGTTAGTTTTTGTACTCCGGCGTACCAATCGGATAATTCATGCGATTTAATAAAGCTCTGGCGGCGTTCTACCCGATACCACGCACGCGTTTGTGATAATCGTTTAACTGGATTATCAATAATGAGTGACCGCCCTTGTGAATCCTCGTACTGACTGGCGGCAAAATTAAACAACGCACGGAGAACACGCATAGCAAGATTCGCATAAGCTTCCCCGTGCGCCTGACCAAGTTTTTTATGCTGTGTTGCTACCATGTCTTTGGTGATGGCGGTCAGCGGTTTATCTTTCCAGTTGTTAAATGCAATGTTTAACACCCTTTGATAATCGTAAAGGGTTTTGGGCTTCAACGCTTTGCGCGCCTGTTTGTAATCCTCAAGAACTTCTTTTAGCGTTACGCTACGCATTTTTGCCGCGCGCTTTTCTGCAATGGGGTCGATACCATCAGCAATTTGACCCAATAAAATTTGTGCTTTTTTGCGGGCTTTTTCCACGGGCAAGGCATCACTGTATTTGCCAAGTGTGATGCGACGCACTTTATTCCCAATAATTTTTTCAACGACAAAACTTTTAGTTCCGCTCGCGGTGATGCGCAAGGCAAATCCTTTGAGGGCTTCATCGCGATAAAACATTTGATCCTTACCTGATGCAGGTTGAATTTTATCAACAAGTGATTTGGTAAGCTTCACGATGTTCTTGGGTTGTTTCATTAAAAATGGCCTTTATCTTCATGTAGAAACAATGTAGAAGAGATATTTAAAGCTTCTTCAAAGAATTTTTAACGCATTATGGGTAATAATAGGCTGAAAGTAAAGGGTATTAAAACAATTTCAAAGAATGTAGAAATCAATCAGAGAGGTAATTTTATAATTCGTAATCAGTAGGTCGCGTGTTCGATTCACGCCGTCGGCATAAGAGTAATATTTATGTTTATCAACAAATTAAGTTGTTAAAGCGTAGGCGTAGAATAAAAGTGAAAAACTAATTTTCCGCAAGACGTTCCTTTAAACGTTCCTATGTGTGTCTTGGTTAAAAAAGGAAGTTCACTTTCATGGGCATGGTTAAAAGTGTTATTACAGATAAAAATAATTACTTAAATATCACAATTCTGGATTGTCTAAGCCGAATCAAATACCTTGAACAATTCAAGTCAGACCTTGTGCAACTCCGCGAAATTTATACTCCAAGCAGGAATGATAACAGGGGCAATAACAGTAAGGAAAAGTTTGCTGATCTTAGATCAAAAATCAATCAAAACCTCCTCGTAGCTGAAGAATATATTGCAACCACTTATGTGCCTGTCATAATTCAGTGGAAAGCCCCGATGAGCACGGCTTATGTTAATGCTTCCTTATTTCGAGAACTATTCAACCCGCAAATTGCGGAGCATATCATTCACTCCTCAATTGACCATTTGGATATGGCTATAGGTCGTTATAAGAGTGTGCGCTTTAAGAGTTTGATTCATGCCATCTCTCCTTTTTATTGGATGCGGCGGTTTTCGTTTTGGGCAACGTATTCGTTATTTAATTTTTTCAATATTCAGGCTTCAGAAAAAAAATTTTCAGTCATAAGATTTTGCATTGATATTCTGACCACTATAGCGACAGTATATGGCGCATTAGCTACGTATTATGGAAATCCAAGGTTTTGGCATTAAAAGATCTGATCTTTTATTCGTGGATGTTTTTTATTTTTGTAAGTATTTTTTAATATTATGTACGTTTTTTATTAAAGTGCGTTTTTTAATTTTTGTTGGATGTTTTTTAAACCGATTGCATAATATTTTATATTGATCGTTAAAATCCTTATCTTCCACCGATAATTTTTTTATTTTTTTATCTAAATTATCTAAGTAATAAATTGTTTTTACTTTTGCTTGTAAAAATTGTTTTGCACAAGTGAAACAGGGTTGCAGCGTGGTGTAAACAATGGAATGTTGTATGCTATGTCCAAATCGTGCAGCAGTAACCATTGCATTTTGTTCTGCATGAACACAAATGCATTGGTCATAGTTTTGGCTTTTTTTTCGATATTTTTCGCATCTTACGCATCCTCCATCCTCACAATTAGCCATTCCTTCTGGTGTTCCATTGTATCCCGTGCCGATTATTCGATTATCTTTAACGATAATCGCACCTACGCGCCGCCCCCTGCAATTTGCGCGCTCTCTGACTGCTAATGCAACCAGCATATAGTATTCGTTAAATTCAATCATAACGGCACCCATTTTTAAGTTGCAGGTATGTGGTGCTTTACAAACTTTAATTATACTACCTCTGGTGGAGTATTTTTTTGATATTTAACTTATTGTTTGATAGGTGGCTAATCAAGCTGTATCCGCAATTATTTCTAATTTTTTTATCCTCGATGATAGCAGTTCGATTATGAATTTTTCCTGAGATCGATCTTTACTGAATACGAAATTTTTAGAATTTTGAACAGCATTATAATTTTGTATTTCAATTAATTTTCCAATGTCTTTGATAACGTTATTTCTATCGGCGCAAATGAAAAAACATTTGTAAGGGTTTAAAGGGAGGGATAACAGATATTCACCGCTTAATAACATATCGTTTGGTGTTGAGTATTTTTGAGATGGCTTATGTAGGGGTGCGAGTATAACCGGATAATCGGATGTTAATAAAATAGAATCTGTTTCGCTAAAATCTTCTACCCACCAGCACATTTTCAAGAAAGTTTCATTATATCTTTCAAAAAAATTTAGTTCATATGCATTGTCAGATGTAAGCATCGCAGCAAGTGTTTCGACTGCTCCGTTATCGTTCCAATAATCAATTGTTTTTTGGTAATAATCTTTTTGAATGGGCGATAAAAATTTTGCCTGATTTTGAACTGTATGCGCACCTTGAGCTTTCGCATTAGATAATATAATTGGATGCCTTGTCATCATAGATAAAATAAAACGACACCAGTCATTTTTTTCTATATCGGTCAATATGCGCAAATCATTTTTTAATATTTTCTGATGAATTTTTGCTGCCTTATCATCAATTTTTTTATAACACTGCAATTCAATGATATGTTTCTCTTCTTCCGTAGTATTTATTTTTGCATATAGGTCAATCTCGTAGCCAGTATATTCAGGCGCAATATCATGACAAACAACTTTTTTATGTTTGATTGAATAATAAAATATTTTCCCATGTTCACATTTCCAGTACCCCGTGTAAAAACATGGACAAAAATGATGCTTCATAAAAATCTCGCTTTTAAGAAAAGTGCTGGTTTTTTAATGCAGGGTTGCTCTATATTAGAAAATTTTAAATTCTAAACTATTATAGATATATGGGTAGCATTTGATTTTTCAAGAGAGAAAGAGAAGCATTTAAGGTCATTTATCGCGAGGATTCTTTAACTGGCGTAATAATGGCACCAGCGCGGAGAGTTCCGCTTTTAGAGTCAGTGCAATTTGGATCAAAATCAAAATAATTGACGTAGAGTAGCATCTGGCCAAGATCAGCGTGTGTCAGTGGGTGCGTTTTTAAATCGACGATCACGTAGCATTTTAAGATGACATGATAAAAAACAAGGTCAGCATAGAAATGATTACTATCAAATGTTAGCCTTTTTTGTCTGGCGACAAATGCAAAACCCTTGCCGAGCTCCAATAAAAAATTTTGCAAATTATTGATTAGTGCAATTTCAAGTTTAGATTCAGTTAATCGATGCGACTCAGGCAAACCTAAAAATTCAAGCACCATTGGGTCTTTGATGGCGTCTTCAGCATTACTGACTTCCTGACCTTTATGAACTAATTTCATTAGCCCTTCTTTATCTTTGCTTTTTGCAAGACGGTCAAATAATAAGCTACCAATTTGCCGTTCTAACTCTCTGCTAGACCAATGGTTTTTCTCTGCTTCAATTTCATAAAATTGCCTAGCCTCCGGTCTTTTTACTCGAATTAGGGCTCTGTAATGCGTCCAAGAAAGGTTGGGGTTTAAGCTGGGAGTTAGTTCAGATTTCCGATTCAGTGCGTCGGATTTTATAACCTTTTGATAGGTAAGATAAAACTTCCTTGCTTGCTCAAGGGTGTCGACACCAAAGCCTCTCTTATACTGCTTTTGTAGGCGTTCAGAGAGGTTTTTTAGCACAGCTTTCCCATATTCAGAACGCTTTTTGCCGTATTGCTCTTCCTGCACAATTTCTTGCCCAATTAACCAGTACGCCTTAACCATTTGCGTATCAACGGTGCGTTGCACTTCTTGTCTGGCTTGGTCGATATGTCCAGTAACTCGGTGACAGAGAGAGTCTATGCGATTGGTATCAACCGCAGTAGAGGCTGATGTAATACCCTTATCTTTGCTTTTCATTTTATGTCCTTTTGCCCAATCGAGACGCTGCCAATACTGCAGACGGGTTCCAGCGCTATTTTGGGAACACTATACTGATAGATATGGAAATCTCAAGTTTTTAACGTAGCCAAATTTGGGACACTCGCAGATAACACACCGCCAAAATTCACAACGCATTACAACGCATTTTTCCGCATAAACACAGGCTTTTCTTGTTGTTGACCATTGTGATTTATTGCTATAATTTGTTCCGTTATGTTTCGTAATCAGTAGGTCGCGTGTTCGATTCACGCCGTCGGCAAGTAGTAAAAGGCCAAAAATATTACCCCTTCAAAACATCCCTTGATGACATTGAATAAAATAGTAGAATTTTTAGATCCATTTCAATTTTATATTTAGCAAAAACCAGGAAGATTAACCATATGTCTCCCTCTGATCTATTTAATAAACAAAAAGAAATTCAGTCTATTATTGAAGATATTTCAATATTGGATAATCCTAAATTTGATCCATCAAAAATGCCTCAGCTAACTGACTTTATTGCGACAACTTGATCAACGATCTGGCGGAAATCGGAACCTTAATGATGTCACATCAACGTGGAAAGTTGATAAACCTCCTGGAGGGATTGTTTAAAATCTAAAAAAAATTTTAAAAACCCCTTGCAAATACGCCCCAATAAAAATAATAATCTCCAATCCCTCATTTTCCACCCACTCTCCATTCTTTATTTTACAAATCAAAACATCCGCACCCACTTTGCTTAAACCTATTTTCGGAGTCACTAAAATGAAACCCCACGGATTCTCATTGATTGAATTAATGATCGTCGTCGCGATTATTGGAATTTTATCCGCAATCGCGATTCCTTCTTATCAAAACTACACGCAACGCGCGCGATTCACCGAAGTCATCGCCGCGACAGCTCCCTTCAAAACAGCAGTTTCTCTCGCACTTCAGCAGGGAATCTCCCTGACAGAACTCAACAATAACAATCACGGAATTCCACCTTCCCCGCCCGCCACAAAAAATTTAGCGAGCATCGCTGTTGAAAATGGAATTATCACTGCGACTGCAACTCCCACTCCCACAGCAAGCGGTAACACATACATTCTCAAACCCAACACCGATGGAAGTGTTTGGATAATCGATGGATCCTGCTTAAGCGCGGGATTATGTGAATCTTAGGAACTCATCCGTGGAAACAACAGCATTACATCGTTCTTACGAAGAGCCCATCATTCAATTCGTTGATAAAATTATTGGGGACGCATTTCAACAACACGTTTCTGATATTCATATCGAACCTTATGAAAAAATATGCCGCATTCGTTATCGCCAGGATGGCATTTTGTTTTCAACGCATGAAATCCCATTATTATTAGCAACACGCATTGCAACACGTTTAAAAGTCATGGCGAATTTGAATATCGCTGAAAAACGGTTGCCGCAAGATGGTCGATTTCAAATCGATAATATCGATATTCGAATTAATACCTGCCCGACTTTATTTGGCGAAAAAATCGTATTGCGTCTCTTAAATTCCAGTCATATTAATCTGGATATTGACCAACTGGGATTGACAGACAATCAAAAAAATTTATTTATTAAAACACTTTTGCGCCCACAGGGAATGATTCTAGTTACAGGGCCTACAGGAAGCGGAAAAACAGTGACATTGTACTCTGCCCTCGCCTACTTAAATCATTCGGAAAAAAATATTTCGACGGTCGAAGATCCGATCGAAATTCGTTTAACAGGAATCAATCAAGTCAATGTTAATCCAAAAATTGGATTACATTTCTCAACGGTATTACGTGCTTTTTTACGACAAGATCCAGATATTTTGATGGTTGGCGAAATTCGAGATTTGGAAACAGCTGAAATCGCGGTGCAAGCTTCTCAAACAGGGCATTTAGTTTTATCCACGCTTCACACCAATAGCGCAGTTGAAACAATCACGCGGCTGCGAGCCATTGGAATTCCTTCTTATAATATTGCAGAATCAGTATCTCTCATTATTGCTCAACGACTCATTCGAAAATTGTGTGATGTTTGTAAGATTCCAGAAAAAGTAACTCATTATTCTAATATTAATTTCCCAAAACAATTTTTCCCTAATGATGTGTATCGAGCAAAAGGTTGCGACCAATGTAACCAGGGTTATAAAAATCGCATTGCTTTGTATGAATGTTTGCCTATTAATGAAAAAATCAGTCAATTTATTTTAACGGGAAAAGATACGCGTGCGTTTCTCTCTTGCGCGAAACAGGAAGGATTTATCACCTTAAAAGAAATTGCGATTAGCCATGTATTACAGGGCGTGACGAGCTTTTCTGAAATCAGTGGACTGTTATCATCATGAACCGTTTGAAAAACGCTCTTTATCACTGGGAAGGTAAAAACAGACAGGGAGAAATGATTTCCGGTGAAATAATGGCTCTCAGTATTAATTTAGCGATGGCCCGTTTACAAAAAAAGGGAATTCAACCTGTTTCCATTCAAAAAAAACGGGGTTCTTTTTTTCATAAAAAAATAACGCAGCTGGATATTATTTTATTTTTTAGACATCTTGCTACGCTCATTTCTGCCGGCATTTCCATTTCACAAACGATTCAAACCATTAGCCGCCAAATCGAACATTCTAAATTGTTAAAAATTATTTCGTCCATCAAAGAAGATATTGCTTCAGGAAATGGATTGGCACACGCTCTACAAAAATTTCCTGCTCATTTTGACCCAATCACGTGTCATCTGATTCTTGCAGGAGAAAAATCAGGAACACTGGACGTCATGTTGGAACGTATTGCGCAACACAAAGAGAAATCGTTTATTTTAAAAAACAAAATAAAACAAGCACTATTTTATCCCATCATGATTTTATTCGTTGCAATCATAACAACGACGATCATGCTGATTTTTGTGATACCACGGTTTACTGATTTATTTCAAAATATGCATGCAACATTGCCCGCGTTTACTTTATGCGTCATTCACCTTGCCAATTTTTTAAAAAATAATGGGTTAAGTATTTTTATATTTTCAATCACCGCAATCATCAGCTTTATTTTTGCGAAACGCTTCGCGCGCGTAAAATTCATGATGGATTCGATTCTATTAAAAATTCCGATAATAGGCACTTCATTACAAAAATTTATTCTTGCTCATTGGGCACGCAGTCTGGCAACAATATTTGCCGCCGGTGTGCCGATTACCGACGCTTTAAAAATGTTAACTCACTCGACGCAAAACGTTCTTTATAAAAATGCCATCGATGAACTTTATGTCAATATTTCCGGAGGCAAACAACTGTATTTTTCCATGCAAAGCTGTAAACTATTTCCCTCCATGATGGTACAAATGGTTCAAATTGGGGAAGAATCAGGGAACCTGGAAAAAATGCTATTCAAAACAGCAGATTTTTATGAATCGGATTTAGATTACCTCGTCGGTCGCCTGGGCCGATTGCTTGAGCCCTTGATTATGGTGATTCTTGGTGTTGTAATCGGAGGTTTGGTGATTGCAATGTACTTACCTATTTTTAAATTAGGGGCTGTCATTTAATGGAATTTATTAGAGTTATTACAGAACATCCCGACTTTTTTCTTTTTTTGGTGGCCGCCTTTTCTCTGATCATCGGCAGCTTTTTAAATGTCGTGATTTATCGCCTTCCCATCATGATGAAAAATGAATGGAGCCGCGAATGTCGGGAATATTTGGGCTTGAAACCTCAAGCCATTGAGAACGAAAAAGTAAACCTCTATCTGCCATTCTCTCACTGCACACACTGTAAAAAACCTTTAAAACCGTGGCACAACATCCCCATTATCAGTTATCTCGTGTTACGAGGAAAATGCGCTTTTTGCAGCGCAAAAATATCGATGCGTTATCCCTTCGTGGAATTACTCTGCTGTATTGCATCGGTCTATGTTGCGTGGCGATTCGGTATGAGTTGGCAAACCGTGGGAGGTCTTGTTTTTACCTGGATTGCGATTAGTTTAATTTTTATTGATCTCGATCACCATTTGTTGCCCGATCAGCTTACGTTGTTGCTCGTATGGGTCGGTTTATTGTTGAGTTTAGTGCCTGTGTTTGCAAACAGTCACGATGCCATTATCGGCGCCGTCACGGGTTATCTTGTTTTTGCAGCGGTCCAGTGGCTTTTTAAAGTTGCGACCGGAAAAATGGGCATGGGACAAGGGGACTTTAAATTTCTGGCTGGATTAGGTGCACTGCTGGGCTGGCAACAATTACCGATTATTATTTTATTGTCTTCCGTCGTGGGATTAATTTTTGGATTAGTACAAATGGGGATTCGCCATCAATTTAAAAGTACGCCGATTCCTTTCGGTCCCTATCTTGCTTTTGCCGGTTGGATCAGTTTGATGTGGGGACCGCAAATTTTGAATTTATATATTACTAAATTCTTGGGATGAACCTATGTTTGTTGTCGGGCTAACAGGCGGAATCGGCAGCGGTAAATCAACAGTGGCTGCTCTATTTTCTGCAAAAGGCGTACCTGTTATTGATGCAGATGAGTTGGCCCGAAAAATCACACAACCGAATGAACCTGCGCTCGAAAAAATAGTAGCGCTGTTTGGTTCGGAAATAGTATTACCCAACGGGCATTTAGACAGAGCGACTTTACGAAAAATCGTTTTTACAGATGAATCCAAACGCAAACAATTGGAACAACTACTGCATCCCGCGATCCGTGTCGAAATGAAGTCACTCATAGAGGTGCTCGATGCGCCCTATTGCATCCTCGTGATCCCTTTACTGCTTGAAACAGTTCCGAATCCGCTCATCAACCGGATCCTCATTGTGGATACGACGGAATATTTACAAATTTCCCGCACCATGGACCGCGATAAAATATCCCGTGCAGAAGTGGAAACAATCTTAAAAACGCAGGCGAATCGTGCCAAGCGGCTGGATTCCGCTCATGACACGATCATCAATGACGGTGTTTTCGAGGATTTAGTTCCTCAGGTTAACCAGTTGCATGAGTTCTATTTATCACTATCCACAAACGAGGGAAAATCCACCCAATAAAAACAAACGCTTTTTTACAGGTTGGTGGATTACGGTGCAAAAAACGCACCTAATCCACCCTACATTTTCCTTACAAACCCTTAAGAATCATGCTACTATTGGGAAAATATTTGTATGTTGGATAGCCATGATCGACAACGTCATTACCTACGAACAACCCCTCAATGAGCTCATTCGGGTGTGTCTTCGATTAGAACAATTATTTGATCAAGTGGATCATCAAATTCAAGACACTTCTGTATTCGGCACTCGTAACATGATTGTCTTGGTGATTAATATTCTCCAATTATTAGAACGCCCTGATCTCAAAGCAAAACTGGCAAAAGAACTCACTCACCAAATACAGCTTCTGACCAAATTACAAAAAACACCTGAAATTGATCATGTGAAATTGGATGAGCTCCTCGCACAGTTGAATGATCTCAGTCGATGGTTTATTGAAAGCAGCGGAAGAATAGGACAACATTTGCGTGAGATTGAATTATTAAATAATTTGCGCTTGCATCTCGCCACCCCAGGCGGTGGATGCAGTTTTGATATTCCGGTTTATCATTATTGGTTACAACAACCTCCTGAAAAACGAGTCGAAGTCATCAAATCATGGCTCACTGAATTTAATAAAATTCGGTTGGCAAATGAGCTTGTTTTAAAACTGGTGCGCGAAGAAAGTAAAACCCATCAGAAAACAGCAGCGAATGGATTTCATCAAGAATTACTCGATCCTCAAACCAACTTACGTCTGGTTCGCGTGATGGTGCCCCAAAATATTGCGACTTATCCTGAAATCAGTTTGGGACGACATTTTTTAAGTATTCGTTTTTATACGCCGACTATTCTTGAACGTCCTACGCAATATCCACATAACCTCTCTTTTTGGCTTTCTTATTGCACGTCATGATAAAAATTAATTCGCAAAAAATTAAAAAAGAAGATATTTCCTGTCCTCACTGCAATCAAAAAGGAACTTGGAAATTAGACAATCCTTCCCGCCCTTTTTGTTCTCCGCGTTGTAAGCTGATTGACTTAGGCGCATGGGGTGATGAGTCGCGTCGTATTGCAGGAGAGGAGATTCCGCCATCGGATACGTCGGATGAAAATCATTAAATGAAAACAGTGTTTTTTGGGTAGGGTGGATTAGGCGCTTTTTGCCGTAATCCACGGAATCGCATTATGGTGGATTACGGCAAAAAGCGCCTAATCCACCCTACATTTGGCCCGGGAGGCTGGTCACGCAAAATCGATGGTAGCTTTTAAAAAAGGCCCTCTGACACTGTAATTGCTAAGTGTATGATTCATCGTCGCAACAAATATACCGCCAGTGCTCAGTGGAGTCACAAGAGATCCAGGAAGATATTGACTGATCGCATTGATATACACCGCTGCTTGATACCCTGCACTCACGATGAATGTCGCATTATTTTGAGAAGCATGTCTGTAATCAATGCCTATTTTAGCATCCAACCCTGGCACAACTTGTACCGTGGTTTGATCTGCAATCGTTTGTGTATTAGAGGTTTGACCAAATAGGGCCAATAATTCCGGTGCTGAACTGAGATAATTTGTTTTTGTATAAAATGTACCGACGAGCGCAGAAACAGCGGCTTCTCCGAGAAAACCGAAACCATTATCCATCGTATAGTTACCATCGATACCCAAACGAGGACCTAAACCCATTACACTCGATCTCACTTGTTGACGTGTGCTAAATGGTCCTTGATAAAGTCCTGTGGTGAGATCTCCGGAATAAGTAGCAGTCACCTCTTCTCGCAAATAACCATTACTCAAACCACCAAAAAAATGCATTTGTACATGCGGTCCAAATTGCACGCGTTGCCCGACATCTAAATTCACCACATCATATTTAAATACCGCATTGCCGGTTGCATTGCGAATGGGAATAGCATCAGGACCAATTTCATAATCCGGTCCCAAAAAGAAATTTGCGTTGGGAGCTGTTGTTGAATCTGATGTGTTGCTGTTTAAGTGCGTCCACTCGATATTGAGATCTCTTCCGTCTTCAAATATTCGCGAAGCAGCGAGTGCAAACGCGAAAGAATAAGAAGGCATGATTTCATTTTCTCTCCAGTTGGGAGATTGAGCGGGTAATTCTTTGTTGAAAATAACGTAATTCAAATTGCTCGCGCTGGGTTTTAATGCAAGAGCAGTGAAGCTGAATGAATAGCCTGGTTTTGTGTTTGCGAGAGTAATTGCATCATTATGATCAGGCGTTGTCGCTGCAGAAGCCATCGTAGAACTCAATAAAACCATCGAAAATATAGCAAAAGATTTTTTTTCCTTGAACATGCGTATAACTCCATATTAATAAATTGAACATAATGCCCACCAAACCGCAAAAGCTTAGCACGCCTTCCTCCGCAGGCTAGCGTATGCACACATCTTTGATAACCGCTCATCAACCTTCATCTGTGCGTCATCCCGCGACGCTTTTTAAGCGGGACCCAGCGACTTTCTTAAATTTTATTCCAAAAATAATTCAAAAAAGTCGCTGGGTCCCGCTTAAAAAGCGTCGCGGGATGACGCACGAATTAAAGCCAATTTAAAAACCACGATCTGTGCATACCCTAGCCTGCAGAGGAAGGCGTGCTAAGTTTTTTTTGTAATAAAGTCACACCCGAATGGTGGGCACGATGCGCTTTGCCCACCCTACATTTAAACTACCTCAGTCCCCACATCCCAACTCTTCAGCGATTCTACTTTTTCTCCACGCTGTTGCCGCTGTTTCACATACTGTTGAAACAATTCATTGATTCCCTTCGTGCGTGCATAATGAATCGGCCCGCCGCGGAAAGGAGCAAACCCTGTTCCAAAAATCATTCCCGCATCGAGCAAATCACCATCTGCTACAACGCCTTCACGTAAACACGCAAACGCTTCGTCCAACATGCGTAAGACAAGACGATCTGCAATTTCTTCAAGTGATTTTTCAGATGCCGTATCAGTCGGTTTAATTTGTTTTCCTTTTTTATACTGATAAAAACCTTCGCCTGTTTTTCGCCCAAATTTTCCTTTTTCAACCAATTGAATCAATCGCGGTGGAATTTTACCGTTGAAATATTTACTGAGATATTTTGCAACCGATAAACAAACTTCTAATCCCACAGCATCCGCTAATGCAATCGGTCCCATCGGCATTCCAAAATCGACCATGGCTTTATCAATCGTAATCGCCGGAATTCCCTCATCCAACATCATGACGGCTTCCAACAAATAAGGCATCAATATTCGATTCACTAAAAATCCTGGGCTACTTTTAACTTGCAAAGGCAAACGATCAATCGTGCGCACAAAACTGACTGCTTTTTCTACCACGAGTGGATCCGTGCGATCGCCCTTCACGACTTCTACCAATTGCATTTTTGAAACAGGATTAAAATAGTGAATACCGACTAATCGTTCCGGTCTTTGTAAAACACTATTGATATCATCGAGCGGAATACTTGATGTGTTCGTCGCTAAAATAGCATCCGGTTTCGCCTGCCCTTCTAAAAATTTAAATAATTCCTGTTTCACTGCAAGATCTTCAAACACCGCTTCAATAATCAGATCCGCTTTTGCAACTCCATATCCTTGAACATCAGGAGTCAAACGATCCATCGCTCTTTGTATGAGATACGGTTCTTTTAATTTCTCTTTAAACAATTGATAGGCGCGTTTGATCGCTGGCGCAATAAATTTAGCTTCACGATCTTGCAAAGTGACATTCAATCCTTGCAACGCACACCATGCTGCAATATCACCGCCCATGGTTCCTGCGCCAATCACATGAATATGTTTAGGATGAAAATGGGTTTCTTTCGCTTGTCCTTTTAAACGTTCTTGCAGAAAAAATATGCGCACCAAATTTTGGCACGTATCACTGAAAAATAATTTGCCGCAACTGCGCGCTTCTTTATCCATCGCTGCACTGCCTTCAACACCAACTTGTTCCCAATTATCTAACGCATGAAAAGGCGCTGGATAATGCAGTGGATTTATTTTTGAGCGTAATTTTTTACGCAAAAAACTCGCTAAAACAACGCGCATCGGTTTTGTATTTGTCATGTGTTGAAACCAAGTCGCTTGATGCGGTTTTGGTTTTTCTAACACATAGGATTTTGCTGCAGTCAGAAGATGACGTTTTGGCACAGCCACATCTGCAACGCCTAATCTAACGGCAGCTTTACCGGTAATCGTATGACCGGATAAAACTAAATTCAAACCTTCCAACGCACCAATCAACCGCGGCATTCGCACACTGCCGCCCCAACCTGGATGAATACCGAGTTTGACTTCCGGCAAACCCAAACGAGTTTTAGGGCCATCTTCTACCACTCGATAACGGCATGCCAATGACAATTCCAATCCACCGCCTAAACAAAATCCGTCAATCATCGCCACGGTCGGTATTTTTAAATTTTCAATTTTATCGTAAATCTGTTGCCCGACTTTTAATAAATGAACGGCTTCATCAATATCAGTGAATTGAGTGAATTGAGAAATATCTGCTCCTGCGATAAATCCATTTTTTTTCGCAGATGCAAAAATCACGCCTTTATATTCCGTACTCTTCGCAAGATGATCAGTAATATCTGACAATTCTGTCATGACATCTTGATTGATCGTATTCACTGACGCATTTTCTTTATCGAAATACAACCAGAGGATTTGATCGTTATCGGTTTCTAGGCGCCAATTTTTATAAGTTTGCATGTCATACTCCTACTTCAGAAACATTTTCAATTAACATAGCTCCGCCCTGACCGCCGCCAATGCAAAGACTTGCGACACCCCGTTTGGCGTTTTGTCTTTTTAAAATGTGGATTAAGTGCAACACAATGCGCGCGCCACTTGCACCCACAGGATGACCTAATGCAATCGCTCCGCCATCGACATTCAAGCGGCTTCTGTCTAATTTTCCAAAAGCTGTGTCTAATTTTAAAAAAGCACGACAATATTTTTCATCTTCCCATGCAGCGATACAACCTAACACTTGTGCAGCAAAGGCTTCGTTAATTTCCCAAAAATCAATATCATCAAGTTGCAATTGCTGACGACGCAACAAAGAAGTAGATGCATAAACGGGACCTAATCCCATTTCAGCAGGATCCAATCCCGCCCATTCAGTATCGACAATGCGAGCAAGAACGGGTAATTGATATTTTTGAACAGCCTCTTTGCTCGCTAATAAAACGAGTGCGGCACCATCTGTCACTTGAGAACTATTGCCTGCAGTCACTGTTCCAAATTTTTTATCGAAGATAGGTTTCAACGAACCCAATTTTTCCATTGAACTATCCCGACGAACACCATCATCTGCTTCTAAAAATTCACCGGTAGAAGCAAATGCCGGCGTGATTTCTGAAAAATATTTATTATCTTGTGCGTGCGCTGCGCGTTGATGACTTTCGAGTGAAAATAAATCGGATTGTTCGCGAGTAATTTTAAAACGATATGCGACATTTTCTGCGGTTTGCCCCATCGATAAATTAACGGTGGGATCGGATAATCCACGCAGCAAGGCAATAACAGGCGCCAAAAATCCAGGTCGGAAATACAACATTTGCTGCAATTTTGCGAAAGGTGTTTTAGCAGCCCACACACCCGATAACCAATTCACCATTTTATTGTTGAACAACAAAGGCGCTCGGCTCATCGCTTCTGTGCCACCCGCTAATACTAAATCATGACGACCGGTTGCAATATCTTTGACTGCGCTGTCAATCGCTTGCATACCCGACGCACAATTTCGTTGCACGGTCCAGGCAGGTACACTTTTTCCACATCCCAGCCGTAAAGCCACCACGCGTGCAATATTGGCTTCATCTACGCTCGGCATCATGCAACCCAACACAACTTCACCTAATTCTGTGGGAGCAAATGGTTGGCGTGCGAGTAATTCTCTACCTGCATTCACTGCTAAATCAGACGCAGACAAAGGACCGGGTTTTCCTCGCACTTTTAAAAACGGTGTGCGCAAACCATCCACAACATAGACTTCACGTTTTGTATCCATCATTTATTTTCCCTATCATTAGTAGCATTTAAGAGTTGTCATCCTCGCAGCTTTGTCATCCCCGCGAAGGCGGGGATCTATCTCAATGGATCCCCGCCTTCGCGGGGATGACAAAGCTACGGGGATGACATTCGACCTTAATTTAATACGGTATTCAGATCAAACGAAAATTCATTGACTGTAATAATTTCTTTAACCAGTGCATTGAGCTGTTGCAATGAGTGACTCTCTGCTTCCGTTAACACACCTGTTTTTACAGCAGACTCGAGACGATCGTCCCATGTTCCTTTGCGAGGTACTGTACCATCTCGCAATGCCTTTTGAAATTTTTTCGAGATCACATCCACTTGCACACTCATTTTAAACGCCGTTTCCATGCGATATCCAGGATCATCTAATTTGTTTGACGCGTAAAAATATTGCGTTAAACGATCACGAAACGCGGAAGGCTCTGTCATCGCACTGACAATTTTATGATACAAACGATCGTTTGGACGACGGTATGCCGTTCCATACGGAAAAATAATCCAGCGCAATATTTTTCCGATAAAAGAAAATGGGAAATTGTTTAACAGCTCATCGATCGCGTGTTGAGTGTCAGATAAACATTTTTCAACACACCATTTCACATAATCCACATCCGATGCAGGTCGTCCTTGATCTTGAAAATATTTCAACACGGCGGAGGCTAAATATAATTGACTCAATATGTCGCCCAATCGCGCGGAAATACGTTCTTTTCGTTTTAAACTACCACCTAAAAGAAGCATCGTCATATCGGCCAATAAAGCTAATGCCGCACTCATTCTCGTTAATTGTCGATAATAACGTGCAGCTGGTCCGCGCACAGGCGATAAAATCAATTTACCTGCGGTTAATCCAAAGAAAATACTTCGCGCCAAATTACTGAACGCATATCCGATATGTGAAAGTAATAATTTATCCAATTGTTCTATTTTTTGCGGATTGTCTTTTGTCGAAAACAATTCAATTTCTTGCAAAATATAGGGATGACAACGAATCGCACCTTGACCAAAAATAATCAGATTGCGCGTTAAAATATTTGCGCCCTCGACTGTAATACTAATCGGAATTCCAATATACGGATTCGCTAACAAATTACGTGGCCCGACTTGAATCCCATGACCCGCGTGAATATCCATCGCGTGAGAAATAATCGTGCGTCCCATTTCAGTCATATTGTATTTTGCAATCGCCGTTGCAATCGCTGGTTTAATTTTCAGATCGACTGCGCCCGCTGTCATGAGTCGAGTCGCTTCTAAAATATAAGTGAGACCCGCAATATTTCCGAGCGCTTCTTCAATTCCTTCAAAATGCGCAATGGAAGTATTAAATTGTTTTCGCAGTTGCGCATATGCGCCGGTCGTGCGATAGACTAATTTTCCACATGCGGTGCTGAGCGCTGGCAAAGAAATACCTCGTCCCATGGAAAGACATTCCATCAACATTCGCCAACCTTCTCCTGCCATTTCAGGACCGCCAATAATCCAGTCAATCGGCACAAATACATCTTTCCCTCGCGTGGGACCATTCATGAAAGCCATATGCAAGGGTAAATGCCGTGTGCCAATTTCCACACCAGGATGAGAAGTCGGAACTAAACAGACGGTAATCCCTAAGTCTTCTTCTTTTCCTAATAAATGATCGGGATCGTATAAACGAAAAGCTAATCCTAAAACGGTTGCAACCGGCGCCAAGGTGATATAACGCTTATCCCATGTGAGACGAATTCCCAATACTTCTTTTCCTTCATGCTGACCGTAACAAATGATACCGGTATCCGTCATGGCACTGGCATCACTGCCCGCTTCAGGGCCTGTCAAAGCAAAACAAGGAATTTCTTCGCCTTTCGCCAGTCGTGGCAAGTAATGTTCTTTTTGCTCTTTGGTACCGTAGTGCAATAACAATTCCGCAGGGCCCAAGGTGTTCGGCACCATCGTATTGACGGCAGAACTGAAACTGCGTGTTCCGATTTTCATAATGACGGTTGAATGAGCAAGCGCTGAAAAAGCACGGCCGCCATATTCTTTCGGAATAATCATCCCGAAAAATCTTTCCTGTTTTAAGTAATCCCACACTTCTTTAGGCATGTCGCCATCGGTATGAACAATTTGCCAGTCATCGAGCATGCCACACAGCGTTTCGACCTGATTATCTAAAAAGGCTTGTTCTTCCACTGTCAATTTGGGTGATGGGATCGCTAAAAATTTTTTCCATTGAGGGCGGCCGCAAAATAAATCTTTTTCCCACCACACATCCCCTGCTTCAATCGCTTCACGCTCGGTTTTACTGATCGGCGGCATGCGTTTTTGTAAAACATTCACGAGGGGCTTCGTAAAATATTGCTGACGAACATTTTTGAGGTATGCAAAAAGAACGGCGAAGAGAAATAGTAACCAACAAAGGCCCAGCACGATAAAACCCAGACTGCCTAAAATCGTGATGGAACATAATGCGAGACCAACGACAACTGTCCAGAGGATGGTGGAGGCTTGAATAAACGCAACTCCAAGTACCACAACCAATAAGATGAGAATATCCAATGCAGCCATCCGTACTCCTTAGCAGATTTACCACTCGTCATTGCATGCAGCAAAGTACCACGGTGTCATTGCGAGGAGCGTTTTTTGCGACGAAGCAATCCAGAAAGATATTGCAAAAATCTTCTGGATTGCTTCGTCGCAAAAAACGCTCCTCGCAATGACACCGTTCGCTACGCTCGCAATGACGGAGCAGCAATGACGCTCCAGTCAAAAAATATTTACGATCGTTGAGTATAATCACTTTATTTTTTTTTAAAAAGGCATTTACGAAGATAAAAGTTACCCACAGATTCTGTGGATAACTCTGTTATTAACCTATAGAGAACTGCTGTAAATAGGCATGGATCAAGATTATTCTCAAAAAGCCCAACATTTGGACACAAGTAAATATATCAATATTATCAATAGGTTATAAAAAATATGATTTAATTCTTCTACATAGCGACAATTTTTTAAGTACTTATGCTTAAAATTTGAAACTGTGTACAATTTTATTCTTGCTAAGAGACGTAGTCGTTCTTATAATCCCAAGGCATTGTTAAATTTAATTTAAGAATCTTAGAGCGCCCCCATGAAACTGATGAAGAACATTCAACAATTCAAAAACACCAGCAATGAAATGGCTGCATCTCTTTGTCCCCTCTGTGTCGTCGTCATTACAAACGTTATTCGCCTGTTCTAATGGCCATTCAGCATCGTGACATTAGGACAGGCCAAGTCCTTACACGAAGCAAAAACCTTTTTTGATTTTAATCTCAGGACAGAATGACTATGAACACTCAATTACGATCCAATCCGAAAAGTTTTTATCCTTTGCTTGTTATTAGTTTATGTGCCTTTTTTCTTTTTTATAAATACGTACTGCAAATTTATCCCAGCATCATCACCGATCAATTGATGCAAGAGTTCAATTTAACGGGAGCTGGATTAGGAAATCTTGCCGCTACGTTTTACTACACATTCATGATCGCCCAACTCGTCGTGGGTGTTTTGTTAGACAAATACAGCGCGCGTTGGCTCACCGCCGGAGCAATTTTCAGCTGTGCCTTGGGCGTCTTTTTATTTTCCCAAGCGGACACTATCCTCTCTGCGTGTTTATCGAGAGGATTAATGGGAATTGGCGTGGCATTTGCAACCGTGGCTTATATGAAATTGGCTGCCATGTGGTTTCCTCCGCGGCAATACGCTTTAATTGGCGGTTTGCTTGCCACGGCAGCCATGGCGGGTGCGGTATTTGGACAAGCGCCTCTCGCATGGATTATCAATCAATCCAGTTGGCGCTTTTCATTAGCTGCGACTGGCGTGATTGGTTTTATCTTGGCATTTTTATTTGCGTTATTGGTCCGAGACAATCCTGCCTCGACGCATAAAATCCCTGCGATGCCTATTTCGTCCAATGATATTCTTGAAGTTTTTAAGAATAAACAAAATTGGTTGTTAACTTTTTATAGTGGTCTGGCCTTTTCACCCGTTGTTATTTTTGGCGGACTATGGGGAAATCCTTTCGTCGTTCAAGCATATCAAGTCAGCAGAACAGAAGCGGCTTCGCTGGTTTCATTGGTATTTATTGGATTAGGTATTGGCAGTCCTGTATTGGGATTTATTTCAGATCGATTAGGAAAACGTCGTTCTGTGTTGATCGTCAGTACTTTTATTGCTTTTATTGCCATTATGTTAGTTTTGTATGCTTACCCCATGCCGATCTGGGTTTTAAGCATTTTATTATTTGGATTTGGTTTTTTCCTGGGCGCGTTCATGTTGGTGTTTGCGATTGGGAAAGAATTGAATAAACCCGCGCTAACAGCAACGGTCATCGCGATGATTAATATGAGCGATGCGGTATTGGATGCGATTACTGAGCCGGGGATTGGAAAATTATTGGATTTGCACTGGGATGGAAAAATAGTCCATGGCGTGCATTATTTTTCACTGAGCAGTTATCATGTTGCTTTGTCGATTTTACCGATTTATTTACTCGTTGCGACGGTGATATTGTTTTGGGTGAAGGAAAAACCGCAATCTTTTTGACCTCCCAACCCTTTCCCTTCCCTCCATTGAAAAGCAAATGGAAGGAAGGGGATGCAAAGTTCAAGGCCGTGCAAACGTCTCTCGACAAGAAGTTCTCTTCTCCACGCAGTGCTGACGGATCGACAGGGTTTTATAGCGTTGCAGCACGGCCTGTCACCCCGCACAAATTTTTGCTTTTGTTGTTTTTTTAGATCAGTGACGCTCCCTGACGGTCGCGGCTCTGTCGTTTTCTTAACTGTCCAATATGTCCAAACAGAGCCGCGACCGTCAGGGAGCGTCACAGGCGTTGAATTGTAATCTGAATAATCTTTAAGTCATGCTCTTTGATAATCGCGAATTTTGTTGTTTTTTTAGATCAGTGACGCTCCCTGACGGTCGCGGCTCTGTCGTTTTCTTAACTGTCCAATATGTCCAAACAGAGCCGCGACCGTCAGGGAGCGTCACAGGCGTTGAATTGTAATCTGAATAATCTTTAAGTCATGCTCTTTGATAATCGCGAATTTTGTTGTTTTTTTAGATCAGTGACGCTCCCTGACGGTCGCGGCTCTGTCGTTTTCTTAACTGTCCAATATGTCCAAACAGAGCCGCGACCGTCAGGGAGCGTCACAGGCGTTGAATTGTAATCTGAATAACCTTTAAGTCATGCTCTTTGATAATCGCAAATTTTGTTGTTTTTTTAGATCAGTGACGCTCCCTCACGGTCACGGCTCTGTTACGAGAAGCGTTCGCTCAAGATGACACGTGCGTAATATCATCCCCAAAAAACACTTTCATTGCTCTCAACATATGACTCGCGGGTGAATCATTCGCAAATTCGCTTTTCAAATCCACTGTCCAATATCCTGTTTTAAGATTCACTAACACAGGTGTCATGACTTTTCGATTTTGCGGATACAGTGCAAGCACCCAATCCCCATAATAATCCGCATATTGTTTACTCGAGAGAATCATTTGCAACATGCTATCCCTCACAACAACCCGAGTCGTTTTAGGATCAATCCGAAAATAATCAATTCCCTCAAATAAAACTTTACGCTCTTCGGGATGAATCGTACGAACCGCTTCTGGCGAAAAATCACTTTCCGTAAAAAAATCTCGCCTGATATCAAATGATTTTTTATTGCCAAAAACATAATCTTGCAAGGGGCTACCACTACTCCGCCCCAACGGTAAATTTAAAAAATCCAACAGAGTCGGTTTGATATCCATGAGCGACACAATCCCAGAAACCACTTTAACTTTGTTGGGCTTGGTTCCAAAGGTCCTGAATGCCAATATCGTATGATACTGAGGCAGCCCCAACACATCCGTCCCATGTCCGCCCGACGTATTCACTTTTTCATTCGCTGAACTGGGTGGATAAAAATGAGGAATCACACTTTTTTTATTGCCTGTTTTAACAAATAAATCCGGATCCGTGATACGGTCTCCGGGAATTTCAACTGCTTCCCCATGATCCGACAAAAGAATAACCACGGCATGATCAAGAAATTTATTTTCTTGAAGCATAACCATAAAATCATGGAATTGTTTATCTGCCCTCGCCAATGCGAGTTGATAATGCTGTACCGTCACTTTTTTGACAGGCAATGTTTCCCACGCATACGGAAAATGCGGCAAACAAAAATGGACGATAAAAAGTGCCGGCTTCGTTCGCGATTTTTGCAATTCCGGTTCCAATAATTTTAAAAAACTATTGGGATCATACGTGGAAAAAACCGCGCGATTCCCATAGCTATGCGGAAACATATATTTTCCGATTCGAGTATTCGTTAACAAATTCGATATCGGAAAATCATTCAACGTCCCTAGAAAAAAATCATTAAATCCAATCGGCGGAGTGATCACTTGATCAAACCCATAGCGTTGATCAATATTACTGAATCGCGTTTCATCCGTTGAAAAAAATGTTTGATAACCATCTTCGCGCAAGATAGCTGGCAAAGTTTCAGTTAAATCCAAATGACTTTGATCGGTTAAATTGGTACGGACCGTGCTTAATTTGGGATACACACCCGTCAAAATGCTCGTCCAAGAAGGATAAGTCCGTGCAAGCGGAGTGAGCGCGTCAGAAAATACGGTAGCGTGATTTAAAAAAGCATCGATATGCGGTGTCTTTTTTGCATATCCAAAAAAGCCCAGAAAATCAGGTCGAGCAGAATCAATCCCAATAATAATCACGTTGGGTTTTTCGGGCGAGGCACCATCTTTCACTTCATTCGGATGCGAAAATACTTCGTGATAACCAAACATGGCGAATAAAAAAATCAATACACCAGAAAATGTGATCCGTTTATTGTTAGATTGGCGAAAAATAAATAATCCCAATCCAAAAAAAGCCAATAAAACACAACCGATTAAAAATACACTCGCGATAATCAACATCACCTTAGCAGTTTGCGCACTCATAAAACCGAAAAGATCGATGGAAAATTTTGAATTAGGATAATACGCACGATTCGCCAGCAAAATAGCAAACAGCGCGACACCCCATAAAGCAATGCCTGTATTTCTTGTCTTTTTTTCTGAAAGAGACAGTGCAATCCCTGTAAAAACGGTGACAAGCCACACCATCACCGTAAAAATCAAATGAATGAATAATTGCATTTCAAGGAAAAAAAGAACACCTGGCACAACAGCAAGTGGCACGGAAAGATGATGAGCGATCAATGTAAAATCGCCAAGGTAAATACCGCTGCGTCCAATTAAAAAACTGATTTCAGTCAACACTAAAAAACCAGTTAAGATCAGTAATGATAAAAATAATTGGCTATTTTTAAGATGACCGGATGGAGGACTCTGTGTATGCATAAGCTCTATTTCTCTGTAATGCGAATTAATAGCAGAGCCATACCAGACGTGTCATCCCCGCGAAGGCGGGGATCCATTAAGATAGATTCCCGCCTTCGCGGGAATGACACGTCTGGTACGGTTTCAAAGGTTTTGCTCTCAATTCGCGTTGTAAGTCTTCTGACGCAAAATCATCAACTGCGATGACTTTTTGACGCGCTTCTTCGGATTGTAAAATAATATCGAGCTGGTCTTGATTAATAATTTGTTTAACAAAAGCCTGTTTCGCCAACGTAATCATATTGCCGCTTTCCAGCACTCCTTCGCTCACCGCTGCTTTCAGGGATTTTTCAATCGGCTCAGCCGCGATGGTTTTCACTAACGCATCTTCCAGCAAAGCAGGCATATTTCCCTCGACCGCTGTGACAAATGCGCCCTCTGTTAAACGATAACGAGAAGGTGTCTGGTCTAAAATCAATTGAGCGACTTTATGTCCCAATTTATCAGACGGTTTAGAAAAGTGCTTCCCGAGCGGAAAAATTAACACTCTCAATAATCCTTTTAACCAGCGATTCGGAAAATTTTTCAGTAACTCATCGAACTTTTGCTGGATGTTATAAAGACACGTTAATCCCGCCCATCGCACGATTGGCAAATCATCGCCATTTTTTCCTTGATCATGATAATGTTTCATCACAGCCGACAAAATATATAATTCACTTAAAATATCGCCGAGGCGCGCAGAAATCGATTCCTTGCGTTTCAATGTCCCACCTAAAACCAGTAAAGAAATATCCGCCATCAATGCAAACGCAGCACTAAAACGTGTCGCTTGCTGAAAATACCGTTTTGTTTTTCCTTCTGGCGCGATAGCAATTCGACCACTGGTTAATCCTAATAAAAAACTACGAACAAGATTACTCATCGTAAAACTGATGTGGCCCATTAGTGCTTTGTCAAATTCGATGAACCCTTCTGCTTCATCTTTGTTGCGTGCTGCTTCAAATTCAGTAAACACGTAGGGATGACAACGCATCGCGCCCTGGCCAAAAATAATTAAATTGCGCGTTAAAATATTAGCGCCTTCGACTGTAATGGCAATGGGAGTGGATTCGTAAATACGTCCAATATAATTTCGTGGGCCTAAGCAAATACCTTTACCGCCATGAATATCCATTGCATCATTGCAAACGACTCGTCCGAGTTCCGTCACATGATACTTCGTAATAGCCGATGCAATTGCAGGTCTTTCGCCTGTATCAATCACAGCTGCTGTGAAAGAACGCGTTGCATCCATCAAATACGTATAACCCGCGATACGTGCTAACGGTTCTTCAATGCCTTCAAATTTTCCGATCGGCACATTGAATTGACGACGAACACGCGCATAAGCACCTGTTGTATACACCAACACTTTTCCGCCACCGATCCCACTGGCAGGTAATGAAATCGCCCGACCCGCTGCCAGACATTCCATCAGCATGCGCCATCCCTGCCCTGCCATTTTCGTGCCGCCAATAATCCAATCCACTGGAATAAAGACATCTTCACCATGAATCGGACCATTTTGAAAAGCAATATTGACTGGAAAATGTCGACGACCAATCGTCATGCCGGGTGTATTGCGAGGAATGAGTGCGCACGTAATTCCTAAATCTTTTTTATGACCCAGTAAATGATCGGGATCATATAATTTAAAAGCCAAACCAATCACGGTCGCAACGGGAGCCAGTGTGATGTAACGCTTGTTAAAGTTGAGACGTATTCCCAGCACTTTTTCGCCCTGAAACTCTCCCCAACAAACAATACCATTATCTGACATGGCTCCTGCATCGGAACCGGCTTCCGGTCCAGTCAGCGCAAAACACGGAATTTCTTCGCCACGCGCGAGTCGGGGCAAATAATAATTTTTTTGTTCTGTTGTGCCGTAGTGCATCAACAATTCAGCGGGACCTAATGAATTAGGAACCGCAATCGTGCTAGCAACAGATCCACTTTTACTATAAACCTTTGTTAAAATTTGCGAGTGAGCATACGCAGAAAATGCTTTTCCGCCATATTCTTTTGTGATGATGAGTGAAAAAAATCCTTGCTGCTTCAAATAATCCCACATTTCAGGCGGCAAATCAGCGCGATTATGTGTAATATCCCAATCATCAATCATGCTGCAAAGTACTTCAACAGGCCCATCCAAAAACGCTTTTTCTTCTTCTGATAAAGTCGGTTTGGGATACGCCAATAATTTATTCCAATGCGGATTGCCGCGAAATAATTCGCCTTCCCATCCGACTGTTCCTGCAGCCAATGCTTCACGCTCTGTACGTGACATGGTCGGCATGACTTTACGATAAAAATGAAAAATGGGTTTACTGATAAATTTATGGCGCCACGCAGTGATGCGTAATGGAAGGAAAATAGCAAAAGCCACGAGCCAGGCTGAGAATAATCCCCAACCCGAAATAGAACTCAAGCGCGTCATCAAAATGAGGAAAACAGCAACAGCTACGATCCAAACATTGAGTTTGGCGCGATGATAAGCCAGCGCGCTAAATAACATAAAAAATGCGACTAACCAAATCCATGCCATGAGTGCCCCCATATAAAAATTAGGTGGATTACGGCAAAAAACGCCTAATCCACCCTACAATAACCGCCACTGAATGTAGGGTGGATTAGGTGCGCTTTTTGCACCGTAATCCACCACATTTATTGATGCTCTTCCGCCACCGCATAAATCCCTGGCGCGTTGCGTAAGTATTCATCATAATCCAAACCAAAACCAATTAAAAATCGATTCTCAGTACTGACCCCTATAAAATCCGGCTCAAAATTCACACCCGGTTCCCGCTCACGAATTTTATTGACCATCACCGCGGTATACACTTTTTTCGCGCCGAATTGATTACAGTAATCAATAATCGCCGCCAACGTTAATCCACCATCCATAATATCATCGATAATCAACACCGTTCGATCTTTGAGCGATTGACGCGGTTCCACCAACCAGTGCAAATCACCGCCGCGTGTCGCACCGCGATAACGTGTCGCGTGAATGTAATCAATCTCCAGTGGAAAATGTAATCGCGTTAAAAGATGACCTGTGGGAATCAATGCACCAATCATCACGCACAATACAATCGGATTTTCCTCTTTTAATTTTTGAGTCATTTCGACTGCCATTCGATCGAGTGCCTTTTCCAATTGAGCAAAATCGTAAAGACAGTCTGCTTTTTCTAATATATTTTTCATTTTATCAATTTCTTTCATATATTTTCCCATGTATCAAATGATCTAAAATATGGATTGCGCCAGCTCGATTGTTGCAAATCAACACTTTATCGCAACCCGCTTCTAATGCAGCATTTGCACGCGCCGCATAATTTCCTGCAAATTCAGCTCCCGCCATATTCAAGTCATCGCTAAAAATAATTCCCGAAAATTTTAATTGTTTCCGCAATACCTCTTGCAACCAATAACGAGAAAAACCGACCGGATGAGAGTCGATTTTTGGAAATAAAATATGGGCTGGCATGAGTGCATCGATTCCCGCGGCAATCATTGCAATAAAGGGCTGCATATCTTCCCGATAAATTTCTTCAAAAGAACGTGAATCAATTGGCAATGTCGTGTGTGAATCGGTTTTGACACTTCCATGCCCTGGAAAATGTTTTCCCGTTGCTGCCATGCCCGCTGCACGCATGCCGCGCATCACAGCCAATCCCAATGTACTTACCAAAGTCGAATCGGCACCAAACGCCCGATCGCCAATAACCGTATTTTGTTGTTTATCCAAATCCAAAACAGGAGCAAAACTCAAATCAATTCCCATCGCGCGCAATTCTGTCGCCATGGTCTGGCCGGACGAATACGCTAATTGCAATCCTTGCTCGGGCGAACGCTGATAAAGCTGCCCTATTTCACCCATACTTGGCAATCGAGTCAATCCTTCTTTAAAACGCTGGACCCGCCCTCCTTCCTGATCGACTGCAATCAACAGAGGTGTTGGGCGAGAGGTGCGAATTTGACGGCATAATTCAGTCATTTGTGGGACGGATTCATAATTGCGGGCAAACAAAATAACACCACCCACTAGGGGATGTTGTAAAATATCGTGCTCTTCGGGGCTCAACTCAGTTCCAATTAAATCGAGAATGACGTGCTGCATAAATACCACTCTTGCTATCACATCGGCGGATTATACGTGAAATAGAGTATGTTTTATAGAATAATGCTTCTTGTCATGCCAGCATGCTCTTACCTGGCATCCAGTGACTTAAAGACGCTGGATGCCAGGTAAGAGCATGCTGGCATGACAACTCTTAACTAAGGTCACTGTAATGAAAAACACCTCAGAACTATCAACCCTCCGCGATTTTTTGCGTTGGACCATCAGCCGCTTTAACGAAGCAGGGCTTTTTTACGGCCACGGAACTGACAATGCGTGGGATGAAGCGCTCGCGCTGATTCTGCATACGCTTCACTTGCCCCATGATGTGAATCCTCTTTTGCTGGATGCGAAGCTCACACAGGCTGAACGAGAAACTCTGTATCAACTCATTCAGCGTCGAATCAATGAACGAATACCGCTAGCCTATTTAACGCACGAAGCGTGGTTCGCACAATTGCCTTTTTATGTCGACGAACGTGTGCTGATTCCCCGCTCTCCCATCGCTGAATTAATTGAAACGCAATTTCAACCCTGGATCAATGCAGAATCCATCCATAAAATTTTAGATTTGGGAACAGGAAGTGGTTGTATTGCGATTGCATGCGCGCATTATTTTCCAGAAGCAAAAGTCCATGCGACTGATATTTCCCATGAAGCGATTACTGTCGCAAAAATAAATGTGTCGAAGCATGAAGTAGAAGATCAAGTCACTTTATTTCAGGGTGATTTATTTGAACCCCTCACAAATCAACGATATGATTTAATTATCAGTAATCCGCCGTATGTTGATGCAGAAGACATGGCGAGTTTGCCGGAAGAATACAAACATGAACCTCAATCAGGTTTGGAAGCAGGAGTACAAGGATTGGATGTGGCGACACATATTTTGCAACAAGCAGCTGCTCACTTAAATCCGCACGGTATTTTGGTAGTTGAAGTGGGAAATAGCGAACATGCGCTTTCCGATATGTTTCCTGATATTCCATTCACATGGCTCGAATTCGAGCGCGGTGGCGGCGGTGTTTTTTTACTTACGGCGCAGCAACTTAAAAAGCAATAAACAGAGCCGCGACCGTCAGGGAGCGTCACAATTGTTGAATTTTCAATAATTTTCAAGAATTGTGACGCTCCCTGACGGTCGCGGCTCTGTTTTAATAGGATACTTTAATTTGCAGCGCATGAATTTCATCGGGAATTAAATCATTAAGCACATCGTATACTTCACGATGAACCGCCACACGTGATTTACCTGCAAAACTGTTTGCACCAATAACGATTGTATAATGCCCCGCACCACCTGCACTTCCAGCATGGCCCGCATGTTTTGCACTGTCATCGATCACGTCCAATGTCGTCGGTGAAAATTGTTTTTCTAACCGCTGTTTGATAATGCGAATGCGTTCATCTGAATTCATTTTAATCTCCTCTAATGCAAATTAAGATAGACGTGTCATTCCCGCGAAGGCGGGAATCTATCTAAATGGATTCCCGCCTTCGCGGGAATGACAAGGGCTCGCATTCTACGCCAAATAACGCGACAAACACATCGCTTGCACAACACTAAATAAAATCAACAATCCCAATATTCCATACAATTTAAAATTCACCCACGCATCTGTACTGAAATGATAAGCAATGAAAATATTAATGCTGCCTAATACCAGAAAAAAAGCAGCCCATGCCAAATTCATTCGCTTCCAGACAACATCAGGCAATTTTTTTCCTTCCAGCATATTTTCCATCATGCGCTGTACGAGAACTTTTTTTCCGACAAAGTGACTGCCCAAAAAAACCATCCCAAAAATCCAGAAAATAATACTCGGTTTCCATTTCACAAAAATAGGATTATGGAAATAGAGCGTCATCCCGCCGAAAATCACAAAAACTACCAACGTAATGCACTGTTGTCGATCTAATTTTTTTTTCCACAGTGTCGTTAAAATCACTTGAGCAGCCGTTGCAATAATCCCAACCAACGTCGCCGTATAAATCCCATATAATTTAAACGTAATAAAAAACAATAAGACTGGAATAAAATCATAAAGCATATTAAGCATGTTCTGATTCCTGATGATTTAAAATAGGCTGTTTAAATTCCCTAAACTTCGCAAAGGCAGTATACGCGACCGGGACCACAAACAAAGAAAAAAAAGTTCCTAACAACAATCCACCCGTTACGACCCAACCGATTTGATGCCGTGTTTCAGCACCAGGCCCGGTTGCAAATGCCAATGGAAAAGCACCTAAAATCATGGCTGCTGTGGTCATCAAAATAGGACGTAATCGCAATTTTGCTGCATTAATAATTGCGTCTTCAGCAGAGTGGCCCAACATTCTCTGATGATTCGCAAATTCCGTCATCAATATTCCGTGTTTTGCGATCAACCCAATCAATGTGACAAGCGCAATATTACTATAAATATTTAAACTTCCACCTGCTATTTTTAAAGTAATCAGCGCACCAATGATTGCAAACGGCACCGTCAATAAAATAATAAAAGGATCGATGAAATTTTCAAATTGCGCAACCAATACCAAATAAATAAACAAGAGCGCCAACAAAAAGGTGATATTCATTTTGCCACTTGAATCCAAATAATTTCGAGCTGCACCTTCAAATTCATATTTTGCATTATCAGGCAAAACTTGCTGAGCAATGTTTTGAAAAGCTTTCACAGCATCTGCGATCGTATATCCCGGTGCGAGATTCGCATGTATCGCATCCGAACGTAATCGATTGTAATGCGGCAATACTTCAGGGCTGGAGACCTCCTGTATCGACACTAAATCCGACAAAGGAACCATTTTATTCATCGCATTACGCGCATATAACTGCGAAACAATATTGGGATTGGATAATGCTGACATATTCATTTGCATAATAATGTCATATAAATTTCCATCATATTCGAAATATCCCGTCTTTCGGCCCGCCAAAAAAGTAGAAATGGTATTCGTAATATCTTGCATCGACACTTGCGCATCAGCTGCTTTTTCGCGATTGACTGATACTTCAAATTGCGAGCCATCCCATTTCAAACTACTATCAACATGCATAAATCCGGGATATTGCTGAGCCTTTGCAACGAGTCTTTCTGTCATTTCATATAATTTTTTATAATCCACTGTCGACATCACTCGTAAAGAAATACTCGAACCATCTGAATCTGAAAACCATTCGAGCGGTGAAGTGGCCGGTGCGAAATTCACTTTAACACCCGCCAATGAATCCGTTTTAGCATTGAGCGCTTGCAGTATTTCCATTTCACTGTGCGAACGTTTTTCACGCGGGGTCAAATTAATAAATTGCATTCCCTTTGAGGGTGAAAAAAATCCGCCCTGAGAAATATACGATTCAACTTCCGGCACCTTTTTGTAAATATCTTCTAATTGGCGAATATACGAGTCCGTATATTCAAAACTCGAATTACGCGGCGTACTGATATACGCATCGATTTCATTCATATCTTCCATGGGAGATAATTCAGATGGCAACGATTCATAGACAAGAAAACCGATCACGGCAACCACACCTAACACCGCCATAATCATTCTTTTTTTCGTTAAAACAAGCGTTAAGAGTTCCTGATATTTTTCTTGCAACAAATCAAAATGCTCATGCAGCCATTCACCATAAGGAGTGGGAGTGGTCGACGCTTTTTGTAATAAACGAGCAGACATCATCGGTGATAGCGTGAGTGCAACCACTCCTGAAATAATAACCGCACTGGCTAACGTGATCGCAAATTCCCAGAAAACAGCGCCCAATATGCCAGAAGTAAATGCAATCGGTGCATACACAGCAGCCAATGTAATCGTCATTGCAATAATCGGAAAAATAATTTCACGACTGCCTTTTATTGCTGCCGCAAAAGGTTTCATACCGGATTCAATATGTCGGCTAATATTTTCCAGCATGACAATCGCATCATCAACGACCAAACCAATCGCTAATACAAACGCCATGAGCGTAATAGTATTGATACTAATGTTTAAGCAATACATCACAGCAAAAGTGGCAATCAGGCAAATTGGAATTGTTAAAATAGGAATGAGCGCAGCACGCCAACTCGCTAAAAATAAAAAAATCACGATTAAAACGAGAATGATCGATTCAATTAGGGATTGATACACGTGATGAATAGAAGACTCGATATAAGTCGCTTGGTTAAAAGCAATTTTTGCCTGCATTCCTTCAGGTAAAGTTTTTGTAACTTGATTAAATTCTTTTTTTATTTTTGTGGCAACATCCAATGGATTCGCAGTGGATTGTGGAATAATCGCCAATGCAACCGCAGGTTGTCCATTCACTCGAAAAGTGGTATCGCTATTGGCAGCATCCACGACCGCCTGTCCAATATCTTTCAATCGAATAATTTGATTTTGATTGTCGCGAATAATGAGATTATTAAATTCATTCGCTGATTTTAAAGTTTCATTTGTAACAACACTGTAAAAACGCGTTGCGCCGCGAATTTGACCGCTCGGTACTTGCACGTTTTGCTGGGTTAATACGGTATTGACATCTTCTACTGTCACATTGGATGCAGCCATTTTCATGGGATCTAACCAAATGTGCATTGCAGAAGTTCGTTCACCATACGTTGATACAGTCGCCACGCCATCAATGATTTGAAAGCGGGGAAGAATAAATTGTTTGATGTAATCACTGATTTGCTGCGCGGAACGATGTGAATCTGAAAATGCAATGAACATGATGGGATTGGAATTCGGATCTGCTTTTTCAATCTCGGGCATGTTCGCATCTTTGGGTAAAGCACTGTTGATGTGCTGCAATGCGCTGCGCACATCTTCGATGGAGGTATTGATGTTGCGTCCCAATCCAAATTCAATATTGATGACACTCGCGCCTTGTTTGCTATTCGACGAGAGTGTTTCAATTCCATCGACACCTGACAGAGCCGCTTCGATGGGTGTGGTAATTTGTGTTTCAATTAAATCGGCGCTGGCACCGGGATATTCAGTATAAATCGAGACGAGAGGTGGATTGATATTCGGGATCCACCGGACGCCTAAATGACCGTAGCTGATGATTCCGACAATCGCTAACACTAGACTGATCACAATAGTAAATGCAGGACGACGAATGAAAAACTCTGTGAAACTCATTTAAAAAAACCTCTGTTAATATTACACCACAGAGCCGCGACCGTCAGGGAGCGCGTCACTGTTCTAGATGGTATTAAAACCCCATATCTGTGACGCGCTCCCTGACGGTCGAGGCTCTGTAGTGTGCTCTGTTTATCCTTTTTTCTCGACCTCTACCGAAGCGCCATCTCTCAATCGCTAACACTGGACTGATGACAATAGTAAATGCAGGACGACGAATGAAAAACTCTGTGAAACTCATTTAAAAAAACCTCTTTCTTACTTGTTGAGAGTTCGAGGGGTGGCAGAGACCCCATCCGGCCCTTCGGGCCACCTTCCCCACTTCGTGGAGAAGGGATTTTCTTGTCGAGAACTTTTGCACGGCCTTGAACCACGAGTCCCCTTCCCTCCATTTGTTTTTTAAATGGAGGGAAGGGAAAGGGTTGGGAGGTCAGCCTTTTTTCTCGACCTCTAGGGATTTTCTTGTCGAGAACTTTTGCACGGCCTTGAACCACGAGTCCCCTTCCCTCCATTTGTTTTTTAAATGGAGGGAAGGGAAAGGGTTGGGAGGTCAGCCTTTTTTCTCGACCTCTAGGGATTTTCTTGTCGAGAACTTTTGCACGGCCTTGAACCACGAGTCCCCTTCCCTCCATTTGTTTTTTAAATGGAGGGAAGGGAAAGGGTTGGGAGGTCAGCCTTTTTTCTCGACCTCTACCGAAGCGCCATCTCTTAATTTTTGCTGACCCGCCACGACAATATCATCGCCCACTGATAACCCCGATCGAATTTGCACGGTATTTTGCATCCGTTCTCCAATCACCACAGGCACTGCCACCACTTTATTTTTTATGATTTTATAAATTTGCTGTCCATCAATCGTCGGCACTAAACTCGCTGCAGAAACAATCAACGCATTATTTTCCACTCCCAACGCTTGCGTCACATTCACAAACAATCCCGATGTTAATAATCGTTGATCATTCGGCACATTCGCATACAAAGAAATCGTATGATCTTCATTGTTAATCGTCGGTGAAATAAATGCGACTGCCCCACTGAATTCATTTTGCGGATAAGCACTGGTCGTGATTTTCACTGTCTGGCCCAATTTCAATTGCGACAAATATTTTTCAGAAACAGAATATTCCACGCGCAAATGCATAATATCCGTCAACGTCACGATTTTCTGGCCGACAGTCACATAATCACCCGGACTGATATTAAACTTCCCGAGCACACCGTCAAATGGTGCTATCAAAAGCATTTTATTCACTTCAACCTGGCTTTCCTGCACCGCCGCTTCTTTCGTTTTTAAATCAGCGAGCGCTTGATCAATCGCTTGCTGCGAAATCGCACCCTGTTTTCCCAGCAATACTTTTCGTTTGTAATCCATTTGGCTATACAACAGATTCGCTTGATCCGAAGTGAGTTTGGCGTGATACGTTGTATCATCCAGTTGCACTAAAGGCGTTCCCTGTTTGACAAATACACCGCCATCCTGAAAATACATTTTCGCCACTTGCCCTGCTGTTTCAGGCGTAATTTCAACATTCTTCGCCGCTGTCAGCGTCCCAATCGCATGCGCTTCAATTGCAATATTCCCTGATTTCACTTGCTCTGCATTCACTTGCACTTTATCTTGCATCATCGGTTGATTGTGATGATGTTCCAGCACAAAAAAACCGACTAAAACCACTACAAAAAGAGTCAGAAAGGTCTTTTTGCGAAGTTGAATGGTTTCAATCGCATTGGCAACGGTCAGGTGTTTTAATATATCTTTCATACGGTTACTGAGTGGGTTCTGTTATAATAAAAGGGTTCTCATTTTAACATAACTCTTCATTTATGACGAAATCTAAAAAACCCGATGATCCTGAAGAGATGGCGGTTTTCCGCCAAGCGATGCGAGGCATCAAACCTCTGTCCCATACAAAAGTCGCCCTGCAAAAAAAGCGTCCGCCCTCGCTTCGCCCTAAAAAAAGAGAGGATGAATCGACTGAAGAAACATTTGCATTCTCCGATCATGAACACCTTCCCCTGGTGACCAGCGAAGATTTTTTGGAATTTGCCCGTTCCGGCCCTCAGCATAAGATCCTTCGCAATATGCGTCAGGGACATTACGAGGCAGAAGCCATTCTGGATTTACATGGAAAAACATCCACAGAAGCGCGTGAATCTCTCAGTCGATTTCTGTTACAATGCCAACGGGAAAGTGTAAAGCACGCATTGATTATTCACGGAAAAGGTCGTGGTCATAGCATGCCCATTTTAAAAAATAAATTGAATCACTGGCTGCGCCAAACCGAACACGTTCTGGCATTTTGTACAGCAACACCCAAACACGGCGGCAGCGGCGCCCTGTATGTATTATTGAGGAGATAACAGTGACACAGAAAATCATTATTATCGGCATTGCAGGTGCTTCCGCATCTGGAAAAAGTCTTCTCGCAAACACGATTGTTAATGAATTGGGCTCGGATCAGGTCGTTGTGATTTCAGAAGATTCCTACTACAAAGATCACAGCAATATTCCTTTTGAAGAACGCGCAAAAATTAATTATGACCATCCTAATTCGCTCGATCATGAATTACTTCATCAGCACTTATTGCAATTACGAAAAGGCCAACCTATCGAAATCCCTATCTATAATCACTCGATGCATCTTCGAGAAAAAGATACACGCACCATCGGACAACATACCATTATCGTTTTAGAAGGCATTTTATTATTTGTAGAAAAAATGCTTCGCGAAATGATGGATATCCGAATTTTTATGGAAACCGCTCTGGATATTTGTTTGATTCGACGAATGAAGCGCGATATGAATGAGCGCCATCGATCATTAGATTCTGTTATTTCACAATATGAAGAAACGGTGCGTCCCATGTACCTGCAATTTATTGAACCTTCCAAACGATATGCGGATATTATCGTCCCTCGCGGCGGTGGTAATCGTATTGCAATTGATATGATTAAAGCCAAGATGCGGGAATTGTTGGGTGCTAATCACCGTCTCAATCAAGATTGATTGTTGCTCTGTCATGCCAGCGCGCTCTTAGCTGGCATCCAGTGTCTTTAAGTCGCTGGATGCCAGCTAAGAGCGCGCTGGCATGACAGAGATTTTTTTATCTCGTTGATTTAGCAATTTTTTTAACCAAACCGCCTTAGATGACCAGTATGATAAAATAAGATCATGTGGTGAATTTAAGGAAATATCGCATGACACCCAAAAAAATCACGCGAAAATCACAAGAAAGTCACTACTGGGAACAATTAATCGAAAATTTTTCTTCGCATTCAAAGATGTGGCTCGAAGGATTTGAAACCGAAAAAAATGATTATCCACACACCTACTTTCAAAAACCCTTTGAAATAGATGAAGACTTGGCAAACGCCATCAATGAATTTTGCGATAAGAAAAAAATATCTCCGTTTACCTTAGCCAACGCCACGTGGGCCCTGCTGTTGAATAGATATGCGACAACAGATGACATCATTTACGCGATGGGCGAATTTGTCGGCGAAAAAGATTTAAGGCCGATTTATAGCGTTTCTCCTCTTGTCCCCGTCAGATCAACCATTCATGAAGAAGAAACCATTTTTGATTACTTAAAAAATCTGCAAAAAGAATTGAGGACAAACATAAAGCACTCTGAGTTTTATGAATATTTTTTAGAAAAAAATGATATTTTTCAAAATATATTTAATTATTTGCTTTTATATCCTCAAAAAAACAAAAAAGAGGATTCAGAAAATGAATCTGTCAAAAAAATGGAAATCGAACCAAAAGCATTTCCAATTGTACTGGTGATTCAAAAAAAATCGCCTTTGCAAATAATGCTGCTGTGCAACGAATCCAAATTTACAAAAGAAAGCGCGGACAAAATCGCCGAGCATTTTAATGTCATTCTCAAAAAAATCATTGAAGATGATGAGCAGCATGTCGCACATTACTCGATACTCACTCCCAATGAAAAACAAAAATTACTCAAAACATCCAATACAAGAAAAAGCGCTCTTGCCCAGCCTGGAAAATCAACGATTCAAGATTTATTTCACGCTCAAGTGAAAAAAACACCGCAATATATTGCAGTTGTGCATGATGATACGATTTACACTTACAAACAGTTAAATGATATTTCAAATCAGATTTCACATTTATTGACACAAAAGAAAATTCGACGCGGCGATATGGTTGCCGTCTTGATGGAACGATCACCTTTATTGATAGCCACTATGTTAGCTGTTTTTAAAATGGGAGCAACATATGTGCCTGTTGATCCTAAATATCCCGATGAAAAAATAAAATTTATCCTAGAAGATTGCAATACTCGGCTTATTTTAGTGAGCAATACCCGTCGATTGCCACAAGAAATGCTTTATAAAGCGATTATCATCGATAACAACCTGGCGGCCATCAAACATTTTCCTGAGCAGTTTCCCACTCCAAAATTATCTCATGCAGATCAATTAGCCTATATTATTTATGCGTCTGAAAATACAGGTCAGCCCAAGGGAGTGATGATCAAACAGGAAAGTCTGGTGAATTTAGTCAATTGGTACAAATTGTGTTTTGATATCACAGCAAAAGATAGATCTTCGCAATTTTCTTCTCAGGGATTTGATAAGTTTTTCTGTGAGGTTATTCCATTTATTACATCCGGAGCGAGTGTTCACATTGTGAATGATAATATTAAATTCACATCCGCGGCTTTTCTCGCCTGGTTAGTAAAAGAAAAAATTACGGTCTGTGATTTGCCGACTGCTTACGCACAAGTATTACTGAATAATGGCCAATGGCCGGATAAATTAAGTTTGAAAATGCTCAAATTAGGTGGTGAAACATTAACACATTATCCTTCTCAATCTTTTTCTTTCGATATCTGGAATACGTATGGCCCAACAGAAGCAACCATTGAAACCACTTACGTGAGAATTTACCAAGCGAATTCTTCTCCAGAAAAAGAAAAAAATACTCAGCCGCCCGTCGGGAAACCCATTTCAAATTGTGAATTATTCGTGACGGATCAACACATGGAATTAGTTCCAACAGGCAGCGCAGGAGAACTTTTAATCGGTGGAGTTAATTTAAGCCCGGGTTATTTGAATCGTACGGAACTCACTCACACTAAATTTGTCAGAAATCCATTTAGTGAAAATCCAAAAGACAAACTCTATCGAACAGGTGAGTTAGTTCGATGGCTTAAAGATGGCAATTTAGAATTGATTGGAAAAATCGACAATCAAGTCAAAATCAATGGATATCGAATCGATTTAAACGAAATCAAAACGGCTTTAAATCAATATCCAGATATCAGAGAAGTGGTCGTACTGGCGAAAGAGTTAGTGAACGGTAAAAAAACATTGATCGCTTATTTAGTGCCTAACTTAGATCGTATTCGTATACCGTATCAAGAAAGATGTTTGATTTCCTTCGATAATTATCACTATTTGCAAACGCTCACAGAAGATATTTCTAAATCAGGCGTTGCTGTCACCGGTCCAACCGATGAACTTAAAATAGGTCAAAAAATAAAACTGGATTTTAAATTACCTGGACTCAATGAAAGAAAATGGCTAACAGGAAAAGTAATCTGGCAAAGTGACCAACGCGCTGGCATTCAATTTGATGCAACCGAGCAGCAGATCGCCCTACTCCAAAAAAGTATTCAATATTATCTGACAACACACAATTTAATGGAAACGTTGCAAAGTTCTGCAGCCAAACGAAGCTTGAGAAGTGCTCTTAAAAAGAAAATACCCAAACACATGGTGCCTACGATATTCAGTACGCTATCGCACTTGCCGCTGACTTTTAACGGTAAGATTGACTGGCAATCATTACCTCCTCCCAACGATTTTGAACGTATTTTAGATAGGAATTATGTGGCACCCAGAAATCAAACAGAAAGTGACATTTATGAAATATGGAAGGAAGTTCTTGGCCAAGAAAAAATGAGTATCACAGATAACTTTTTTGATTTAGGTGGAAATTCTCAGTTGGTAGCGCAATTGTCTGTGAGAGTTTTGCAAAAATTTAAAATAGCATTGCCAGAAAAGATTTTGTTTGATTTGCCCTTTATTCCAATCATGGCTGAATATATTGATTCTCACGGTAAAAATTATACGTTCAAAACGTCTGTCCAAGAAAATATTCATCGAGATGCTATTTTAAATGACGATATCATCCCTAACAAATTCTGCAGCAAAACATTGTCTAACCCGCAGGGCATTTTACTCACCGGTGTATCCGGATTTTTAGGGGTTTTCCTATTAAACGAATTATTAAATCAAACAGAAGCAAAAATTTATTGTTTAATTCGAAAAGGAAAATTCGAAAGCATCGCGACACGCCTACTGAACAACATTGAGCGCTATGAATTGGCGAGTGAAATTTCGTTGGCGAATCGTCGCATTGTGATGATTCCCAGCGACATTGGAGATGATCAATTTGGCATGGCGACTGAACTATATCAAAATTTAGCGGGGAAAATTGATTTAATTTATCATTGCGGCGCGCAAGTCAACACCATAACTTCTTATTCCAATTTACGTGCGAGCAATGTTCAAGGCACGTTAGAAGTCATTAAATTTTCATTACAAAAATTTGATAAACCTATTCATTACATTTCAACACTCGCGACAGCGAATAAATTAGATAAAGAAGGCCATTTGACCGAAGATTTTCCCGATGCGAATGCGAGTCAAATTACGGGAGGATACACGACAAGCAAATGGATTTCTGAACGGTTACTCACGCAAGTCAAAAATCGCGGGCTGCCTGTTTCGATTTATCGATGCGGTTATATTTGGGGACAATCGGATTCTGGCGTCACGAATATGAATGATGCATTATTGTTGTTAATTAAGGGATGTATTCAAGCGGGAATTGCGCCAGATTGGAAAGAAAAAATAACCATTTTGCCGGTTGATTTTGTCAGCAAATCGATTGTGGGAATTTCATTGTATCAAAAAGATAATTCAAATGTATTTCATTTAGATCATCCGATTGGAATGATGTGGGCGGATTTAATCGCCTGGTTAAATAATTATGGTTACAACATAAAAACCTATGAGCACAAAGAATGGTTAAAACAACTCACGCAGATTCAATCTGGAAATGCGCTTTTTCCCTTTTTACCGCACTTGCTTGCTCAAAAAGAAGCACCGGATTCACCGATTATCGAAATGAATAATACAGAAACGGTGTTGAAAAAAATTAATTTGTTTTATCCGGAAATTAATAATCGATTGTTGTGTATTTATATTCGATATTTATGTGAAGTAGGATTTTTGCC